>Ga0209628_10000033_pt1 | contig 64031 bp, 57 predicted proteins | sample TergutCu122P4_FD_187285 | JGI IMG/M metagenome (GOLD analysis project Ga0209628, IMG submission 187285) | Cubitermes ugandensis P4 segment gut microbial communities from Kakamega Forest, Kenya - Cu122 P4 (SPAdes) (version 2) | ecosystem: Host-associated > Arthropoda: Insects > Digestive system... | reverse complement strand
GTATTAATCGTTACCAAAATCGCGCCTATCTTGGCTCCGGCATAAAGGAACGTAAGCCAGTCGGGTACGTTAGTCGCCCAAATTCCGACGTGGTCGCCGGGTTTTACTCCGATAGCCAACAAGCCCTTGGCCATATTATCTACCCGCTCATTGAATTGTTTCCAAGTGAAACGTAAGTCGCGGTCGGAATAAACAACATATTCTTTGTCGGGAGTTGTTTCCGCCCAATATTCGAGCCATTGCCCGACAGTTTTTTCTGTTAGTTGCATTATTTTAATATTTTATTCTACCGTAAAGACGTTGCGCGCAACGTCTCTACATGTTACATCGGGGTGTAAACTACGGCTAAAATTTTTGCGCCTTGTTCGTCGGCTGCATGGACATGATGCGCTACGATAGAATCGTAATATATGCTATCGCCTTCTTCCAACAGGTACATGCTGTTACCGTAAGTAATTTCGACACAGCCTTCGAGGCAAAAAATAAATTCTTCTCCTTCGTGGGTGGAAGTTACAAAATTTACGCCTACTTCCGTAGGTGCAATTTGGATGATAAACGGTTCCATGTGCCGGCCTGCTTTAGATGCAGAAAGGGCATAATATTCCATGTGTTTGCGCTCTTCCATTTCTGTTTCGCTTGTAGTAAAGCTGACAGTTTTAGTATGGCGTTCTCTTCGGGATACAACCGGACCAAACTCATCACTGTCATCCAAAAATGTACCCAGTCTGACACCCAAAACACGGGCTATTTTGATCAGGGGAGATAAAGAAGGAAGGTGATCCATTTCTTCCACTTTTTTGATTTGATCAATGTCTAATCCGGAACGCACAGCCATTTCTTCCAAGCTGATTGATTTTGATTCTCGCAGATGTTTAATTCTTGCGCCAAGTTTTTTGTTTGCACTCATATAAAGATGTATTTTAATATCAAAAAAACTATGCAAATGTATAATATTTTTCGTAAAAAACTTTTTTTTAGGCTATTTATTAAGAGAATTTCCACACCGGAGAACCTTAATCTTTGATTTTGATAACACAAACCTCTTGCGTAGCGTTCTTTACCCGATAGCGATTATCAGTCCGTTCACCGACAATCCAAATAATATCATCGCCACTGCACAGTAACCAAATTTGCTCCTTATCTATTTTACTGAATTTTTGATCGGAGAAATAGTCGCTCAATTTTCGAGAGCCGTTCATGCCAAATGGAATAAACCAATCACCGAATTTCCAGCGCCTGAGTATCAGCGGAAATTTCAATTGGCCGGCATCAAGACAGGCTATCTTTTTATCTTTGAGGATTTCAAATTCGGAGGTTTTTTCTACAAAATTCAATTCCAACCGAAAAGGGAGAGAAATAGAGGTCTCTCCTACCCTTTTCTCAATTTCGTAGTAATCCGGTTCTTCAATATGCTGCTTTTGAGTTATTAACAAAATATCTCTATCTTTTATTAGCTTAAATTCAGGAGAATAAAACTCTTTTCCCGGCCGACCGGTCAACGATTGCATTATTTCTTTAACTACCGTCGGATTAAATCCGAATGGTTTTAGTATTTCATAAAGAAGTGTTTCAGGTTCGATATAAGATTGAAGTTCCGGTATGGAAATGTGCTTTTTTTCGGCATCAAAAACTTGTTTTTCTGCCGTTTTTATATCCGAATCATATATGTTTGCGGCTTGTTGAAGATTCTTTATCGTTCTCAAAATCGCCTCATCTACAGCCGGATTAATCATTTGCATTTCCGGAAGAATGTTCAACCGGATTTTATTTCTGACATAATCATCCTGTAAGTTAGAACCATCCGTAACGTAAGAGAGATTTTCCCACCGGATATAGGACAGAATTTCATCTCGTGTGAGGCATAAAAAAGGCCGGACAACATGAAGATATTTCGGTTTAATTCCGGTCAATCCGTGTATGCCGGTGCCTCTGATGAGATTTAACAAAAAAGTTTCAACGCTGTCGTTTTGATGATGGGCTACGGCAACGGCTTCGGCATCAAGTTCTATTCGCAGTTTTTCAAACCATTCATAGCGCAGTTCTCTGGCGGCCATTTCGATAGAGATACCTTTGCTAAAAGCATGAATTTCTGTGTCGAAATCAATTTTCCGGAAAGGAATACCCAAAGATTCGGCATAATCTTTTGCAAACAACTCGTCGCGCAACGACTCATCTCCTCTTAAATGGAAATTACAATGAGCAGCGACGCATTCATATCCTAATTGTTGAAGTACATATAATAAAGCAACAGAATCTGCTCCGCCACTTAATCCGACAATTAATCGGGCGTTGGGGCTTAGCAGATTCTGCTGTTGAATATATTTACTTACTTTAGTAAGCACAATTTTACTCTACTCCGGCAAGCTGCGGGTCAATCATAATGCGTCCGCAGTGTTCGCAAACGATGATTTTTTTACGAAGTTTGATGTCTAATTGCCTTTGTGGCGGTATTTTATTGAAACAACCTCCGCAGGCATCCCGTTGAATGTAAACCACAGCCAAACCATTGTGAGCGCTTTTACGAATTCGTTTGAAAGCCATTAACAAGCGAGGTTCAATTGTAGCTTCAATTTCTTTCCCTTTTTCGCGCAATTGGTCTTCTTGAATTCTTGTTTCCGAAATGATTTCATCCAATTCGCCTTTTTTGGAAACCAAATCCGCTTTACGCTCGTCCAATCTGGTTTTAGACTTTTGGATTTCTTCGTTCAATTGTTTTGAATCGGCAGTAAATTCGCGAATGCGTTTTTCGGCCAATTCAATTTCCAATCCTTGAAATTCCACTTCTTTGGTCAAGCTATCGAATTCGCGGTTGTTACGCACATTTTCCAACTGTTCGTTGTACTTAGCAATTAAATCGCTTGCATCTTTTATTTTGATTTTCTGCTGTCCGATTGTTACATCAAAATCTTTCAGATCCGTTTGGAAATTTTGTATGCGCGTTTGCAAACCGGCAACTTCATCTTCAAGGTCTTGTACTTCCAAAGGAAGTTCACCTCGCAACGTTTTAATTTTATCTATCTCCGACAGAATAGTTTGAAGTTGATACATTGCACTGAGTTTTTCCTCAACCGACAATTCTTTCTCAACTACTTTTTTCTCTTTCTCTTTAGCCATATATCTTGATTATAAATAATTTACGGGATTTGAATTCACATTTGAAAAATGAACGGCAAAGTTAGGGAATTTTTTTGTAATTATTTCAAAAAAGATTTCTTTTGTGCATACTTCCGATTCATAATGTCCGATTACGACAAGTAAAATATTGTTTTCGACATTATAATAATCGTTGTATTTGGCCTCTCCGGTGATAAAAACATCAGCTCCCGACGCAATGGCATCCGGAATCAGAAAAGAACCGCTTCCTCCACAAACAGCAATTTTTTTCACGTCTTTATTTCTTAAAGGAGAATATTTTAATGAACCGGCATGAAAAATATCTTTCAGATAATGCAAAAAAGATTGTTCACTCAAGGAAGATGTTAATTCGCCAATAACCCCTGTCTCTATTTGCTCCGAAATATGTTGAACATTTTGTAATCCTATTTTTTCCGCAAGCTTGTAATTAATTCCTCCGACAGCATTATCCAAATTCGTATGAGCACTGTAAATCACAATTCCTTTTTGAATGGCTTTAATGATACATCTTTCGATATAATTTTTTCCTGTTAATGATTTCAATGGATTAAAAATCAACGGATGATGAGAGATTATCAGGTTACAATTCCGCTCGCAAGCTTCGTCTATTATACTTTCCACAACATCCAAGCAAAGTAACGCACCGGTTGCTTGTCGGTTAATATCTCCAACCTGTATGCCTGCATTATCATAACTTTCTTGCAACATGAGCGGAGCATGCTTTTCAATTTCACCTATTATTTCTTTTATTTTCATTTTAACCTCCATTTTTTCTCTATATAAAATTTTAGGGACGAAAGTTAATAAAAACTTTCATCCCTTTCTAACTGCATTGCATAAATCTAGCGTGTGTGTGTGTTCAATTTACCCTTTATCCTTTCTGCGCTTTGCAGTAAAATTCTTTTTATTATGTGTGTAGTGTGTGTGTAATATCCTGAATAAGTGCGTGTTATATCCTGAACAATCCTTACTTATAATCTATATCATATATTTTATTTTTGTATTATTTACCATCCTTTTTGGCTTAATTTTATTCGCCTGTAAAATCCATAACCAATAATTAAAACAGCAATAACTATTAATATTGTCACGGAACCTGCCCCAATCGACTGATAAACATATAATTCTGTTGCATTCATATATCTATATCCATTACAATTTTTATATTTTCTTTAACTTTTTCTGCATACTCCATCGGTAATTTCCCTTTTTTTCTAACTAACCTCTCAGTTCCAATTACTCTTATCTGGTCGATTACCACATCGCAATCTTTTTCTATTTGCGTGATTTCTCCCGGAACATATACTCTCAAAATTTCACTTCCCGAAACAATATTTGTCGTCATCGGACAAACAATAACCGTAGGATGAAATTCATTCAATATTGAATTTTGTAACACCAACAAATACAAAGAACCTCTTTCTTCTCCCTTCGAGTAAGATATATCCGACATCCAAATATCAAATTGGTCTACGTTCTTCATTAAGTTTCTCAAATTCAGATAATATTCTTACCGATTCTTCTCTCACTAAATTAGATTCATTTTCTATCTTTTTCGCAAGAAAACTTTTCTTGTGATATTTATTGTAATGAAGTATTGCATCATTGATATAACGATTTCTCGGTATTTTTACATAGTTCAGTAATTCTTCCGTTTCAAAGAAAATACTATCATCTAATTTCAACGATAAAATCTTCATAAATCATTCCTAAACTCTTCAAGATTTCAACTTCACAAACAAAGTAAATAAAACATAGTATATACTCAACCAGAATACCAAAAATAAATACTTTTAATAAATACTATTAATAAACACTTTTAATAAATACTATATACATATACTACTTCTCTACCTTTCACATCGCAAATGTATACATCTTTAGTATATACTTCCAACAATATTTTGTTAAATTTATTTAAAATGCACAAAATACAGAGAAAAACCATCAAAAACGGGCGAAAAAATCAAAAAATCGCAAAAAATCGCAAAAAAAAATCGCTTTAAACTTTCTGAAACATTCATTTTTTGCAAAAAGAACACACTTTCTCAGACAATCCGGTATATACTTTTAAAGCACATACAGTATATACGTTTTTATACACAATAGCATATACCTTTTTAAATACCACCGGTATACTATTTTTAAATACCATCGGTATATCATTTTAATATTTACAAAAAACTATACCCAAAATAACCGTTTAGCCAATAAATTCATGTATCTTTGCACTCCAAAATAAAAATTACTTATTTTTAAGATGAATAATATCCGTAATTTTTGTATTATAGCGCATATCGACCACGGAAAAAGCACATTGGCCGATCGCTTGTTAGAATATACCCAAACCATCGAAGGGAAAAATTTGCAGGCTCAAGTCTTAGATAATATGGATTTGGAGCGCGAACGCGGTATTACTATCAAGAGCCATGCAATACAAATGGAGTATACTTTTAATGGAGAAAAGTATACACTGAACCTGATAGATACTCCGGGGCATGTGGATTTCTCATACGAAGTGTCCCGCTCGATTGCCGCCTGCGAGGGTGCATTGCTCATTGTCGATGCTGCACAAGGCATTCAAGCACAAACTATTTCTAATTTATACATGGCAATCGAAAATGATTTGGAAATTATTCCTATCCTGAATAAAATCGACTTACCAAGCGCCATGCCGGAGGAAGTAGAAGACCAAATAGTCGAATTATTAGGAATATCTCGAGATACCATTATTCGCGCCAGCGGCAAAACCGGAGAGGGCGTGATGGATATTTTGAAAGCAATCGTAGAGCGGGTTCCTGCTCCGAAAGGAGATGTGAATGCTCCTTTGCAAGCACTGATTTTCGATTCGGTTTTTAATCCGTTCAGAGGGATTATTGCTTATTATAAAATCTTCAATGGCTCTATTAAAAAGGGAGATTTGGTAAAATTCGTCGCTACCGAAAAAGAATACGACGCAGACGAAGTCGGCATCTTAAAATTAGATATGATACCACGGGAAGAAGTTTCTTGTGGAGACGTGGGATATATCATTTCAGGAATCAAAACTTCAAAAGAGGTTAAGGTAGGCGATACGATTACCCATGTGAAAAATCCATGCGGAAAAGCGATTGAAGGCTTTGAAGAAGTCAAGCCAATGGTGTTTGCCGGATTATATCCGATTGACAGCGAAGATTTTGAGAATCTCAGAACTTCTTTAGAAAAGCTACAATTGAACGATGCTTCACTCACTTTCCAACCCGAATCGTCTGTCGCTTTAGGTTTTGGATTCCGTTGCGGTTTCTTAGGACTGTTGCACATGGAAATCGTTCAAGAACGTTTAGACCGCGAATTCGATATGGATGTTATCACCACAGTTCCGAACGTATCTTATAAGGTATATGATAAAAAAGGAAATTGTGCAGAAGTACATAATCCTGCCGGATTGCCCGATCTTACTTTAATCGAACACATCGACGAACCATACATTCGGGCATCGGTTATTACAAGTACGGTATACATCGGTCCGATTATGACACTTTGTTTAGGCAAACGAGGTATTTTGGTTAAGCAGAATTACATTTCGGGCGACCGTGTCGAAATCATATACGACCTGCCTTTAGGCGAAATCGTGATTGATTTTTATGATAAGCTGAAAAGTATATCCAAAGGGTATGCCTCATTCGACTACCACATGCACGATTATCGACCATCTAAATTGGTTAAAATGGATATTCTCTTGAATGGCGAACCTGTCGATGCATTATCCACATTAACTCATGCCGATAATGCGGTTTCTTTCGGTCGTCGTATGTGTGAGAAACTGAAAGAATTAATTCCGCGCCAACAGTTCGACGTAGCCATACAAGCGGCTATCGGTGCTAAAATCATTGCACGGGAAACCATCAAAGCTGTTCGCAAAGACGTAACTGCCAAATGTTATGGTGGTGATATTTCTCGCAAACGCAAATTGTTGGAAAAACAAAAAGAAGGTAAAAAACGCATGAAACAGGTTGGGAATGTTGAGGTTCCACAAAAAGCGTTTTTAGCGGTATTGAAACTTGATTAAATTGGGAGGAAGTTCCTCACTGCGTTCGGAATGACGTTTCATATTTTGGGAAATGTAAGAAGGGAAAAAAGCAGCAGCGAAACTGCTGCTTTTTTCCCTTCTTGTTCTTACAAACGTCCCGTCGTCATTCCGAACATAGTGAGGAACCTAACCCCAACTAAACGACATTATAATCAAAATAGTCATTTCTAAATAGTCGAATTATTCTGCTACGCAACGGACGCTGAACCCTTCTCTGTATTTGACGTGGCTCTTGTAAACGCCGCCGCTTTTGAAAGGCAGGTAGTAGGCGTACGACTCGTATCTCTCATGCGCCGTACTACTCCAATAGAAACCGAACGAACGTTCGCAGCAGAGTGCGCCATTGTCGCCATAACGGGTGTGCCTGTTGCAGGCAGGAATATAGAATTGTCGGTAAATTTATCGGTAAATTTTCTACCATATACACCGTTAATAATCACTCCCTCATCGTAAGTAAGGTCTTTTACTTTTTCGTCATTGCCTTTTCTGCAAGAATCGGGAACCTCAGCTGCTATACTACTCATTGTAAGCAGCAAACAAAAACTAATAAAAATAATTTTCTTCATTGTAAGTTAAATATCGTTTTTGTTATTATGTTTTGTGCCAAATTTAGTATTAATTTTTGAAATTTCAATGAATGATAGAAAAAGGCTAATATATCCGAATAATCATTAAAAAAATAATTTCCAAAATAATTTGATATTAAAATCAATATCATTACCTTTGTGCCATAATAATAATCAAAACGAAAAATGAAGTATTCAGAATAAATAGTTAAAATTATGAACACAGTAAAAGCATTTGTAGAAATAGGAAATGACGGAGGATATAGTGTTTATGTCGATTTAGAGGACAACACTTTAAATTATGGAATTCACGGTACTGGAAATACCGTAAAAGAGGCGATTGAAGATTTTATTTCTGCTTACGAGGCAATGAAAAAGTTTCATCATCAATTAGGAAAAAATTTCGTAGAATCAGAATTTGAGTATCATTACGATGCTCCTTCTTTTCTGAACTACTACACAACTTATTTTTCACTTGCCGGATTATCTCGTTTAACCGGCATACATCAAGGTCAATTAAGTCACTATGTAAATGGCACACGCAATCCGAGTAAGCGAACCATTCAAAAAATCGACAATTCAATTCATGCGTTTGCGAAAAATTTAAGTCATGTTCAATTCATTTAATTATTACAAAAAAATTCATAATTAATAATTAATAATTAATAATTCATAATTAATCACTACCTTTGCCGCTCGTTTTATTAATTAATATACAAAATCATGTATTTAGATTCAGAAAAGAAGAAAGAAATCTTCGCAAAGTACGGAAAGTCTAACACTGATACCGGTTCTGCAGAGGGACAGATAGCATTGTTTTCATACCGTATTTCGCATTTAACTGAGCATCTCAAGTTAAATAAGAAGGATTATAGCACGGAAAGATCTTTGAGAATGTTGGTAGGTAAACGTCGTCGTTTGCTTGATTATTTGAAAGATAAAGATATCGAAAGGTATCGTAGCATTATCAAAGAATTGGGAATCAGAAAATGATTCTTTTCGAAAACATTTGGAAAAAGGCTGTTCAAACGAATGGCCTTTTTTAATTCCCGGACGTTTCACATCCGGCTACCGAGATTAAATCCGTTCCGGATTTTTCAGTTTCAATACTTTTACTGGTAAGTTCAACATTCTCTTCTTCCTCTTCTTCAATTTCGTTATCAAACGGCCCTGCCGGTTTTTGAGGCCCTTGATTCCTAAAAATAATCGCTGCGAATAATCCGGTAATTCCTCCGGAAAGGTGCCCTTCCCACGATATGGTGCTGTCGACTAACTCATAAACAGGCAGCATACTGAAAATTATACTTCCGTATAAAAAAGTGACTAATAATGAAATAGCCAATAATGGAATATATTTTCGGAATATTCCACTGAAAAACAAGAAAAACGACATTCCGTAAATTAATCCGCTGGCTCCGATATGCCACGATTCCCGGCCGATGCACCATGTGATAAAGCCTGTGCCAATCCATATCATAGGAAAAACCAAGTAACCCAAATCTTTATAAAAATAAAACAAGCACCAGCCTAAAATAAACAACGGTACGGTGTTAGAAAATAGATGTTTGAAACTTCCATGAATCAACGGACTGGTTAAAATACCTGTCAATCCTTGAACTGTTCTGGGATATACCCCAAGATTTTTCCAACAGACATGCAACTCCCATTGAAAAATATGAATCACCCATATTATAATTATGAGCAACAAAGGAACAAATAAAGCATAGAGTATGCGCTTAGATTCAAATTTCATTTTGCAAAAATAATAGTAAAAATAAAAAAATATATAGTATTTTTTTGAAAGTGTGGAAATTATTAATATTTTTGGAAAAATATTAACATTTTACCCCCAAATGGTATGAATTATCTGAAATTTGATAAAACGTTAATGATTAATCTCGAAGAATCTCTCAACAGAGAGATTTTGAGAACCAATCGAATAGGAGCATATCACTGTACAACGGTAGTTGACTGTAATACAAGAAAATACCACGGATTATTGGTTATGCCTGTTCCGGCTTTGGATAACGATAATCACGTTATGTTGTCGACGTTGGACGAAACGGTCATACAACATGGCGCAGAATTTAACCTTGGATTGCATAAATACAGTGGAAATTGTTTCAGTCCCAACGGACATAAATACATTCGTCAGTTCGAATGCGATACTATTCCGAAAAAAATATATCGGGTTGGAGGAGTTATTCTTTCTAAAGAAACAATTTTCACAACATTCGAAAACAGAGCGATGATAAAATATACCTTATTGGAAGCTCACTCTCCTACTACACTCCGGTTTAAGCCGTTTTTAGCTTTCAGGAATGTAAATAGCCTGATGGTCGAAAACAATGCTGTAAATAGAAATTATACAGAAATCGAAAACGGTATAAAAACCTGTATGTATGAAGGTTATCCCGAATTACACATGCAGTTCAGCAAACATTGTGATTTTATTTTCGAACCCAACTGGTATAAAGGAATAGAATATTCTAAAGAACAGGAGCGCGGATTTCCGTATAAAGAAGATTTATATGTTCCGGGATATTTCGAATTACCTATTAAAAAAGGTGAATCCGTCTATTTTTCTGCCGGAGAATCGCCTGTTGAAACAAAAAAACTGAAAAAGATTTTTGATGAAGAGGCAGCATCACGAACTCCTCGTACAAATTTTTACAATTGTCTGAAAAACTCAGCGCAACAGTTCTACCACCGTCCAACTGAAAACGATGCCTATTTATTAGCCGGTTATCCGTGGTTTAAAGTGCGAGCAAGAGATTTGTTTATTTCAACTCCGGGAGCAACGCTTTCTATCGATGATCCGGTGCGTTTCGAGAAAATCCTGACCACAGCTATTCCTGCATTGCGCCGGTTTATGGAAACGGGCGAAAAAGATAAAGTCATCCGCGAAATAGATGCACCTGATGTTTTGTTGTGGGTCGTTTGGAGCATACAACAATATGCTAAATCGTGCGGAAAGGAACAATGCTCAAAACTTTACGGAGATTTTATATCCGAAATCATATCCTATATCCGGAAAAACAAACACAACAACCTGCGTTTGGAAGATAACGGTTTATTGTATTCCGACGGAAAAAATCAAGCTGTTACTTGGATGAATTCGACAATCGACGGCCGACCGATTATTCCTCGTTCCGGATGTATCGTTGAATTTAATGCTTTGTGGTACAATGCTTTGAAATTTGCTGCCGACATAGAATCTCAAAACGAGAATACGAAAAAAGCTGCCAACTTGGAAAAATTAGCAGAACAGACTAAAAACTCCTTCGTTGAAACATTCCTTAATGGATATGATTATTTATACGATTACATCGATGGAGATTACGTGGATTGGAGTGTTCGACCGAATATGATTATGGCCGTTGCACTCGATTATTCTCCATTAGACAGGGCGCAAAAAAGATCCGTATTGAATATCGTCACTAAAGAACTCGTTACACCCAAAGGACTTCGCTCTTTGAGTCCGAAAAGCGAAGGGTATAGACCTTATTATATAGGTTCTCAAAGAGAAAGAGACCTTTCGTATCATCAGGGAACCGTATGGCCTTGGCTGTTAGGGTTTTACTTAGAGGCATATCTAAAACTGTACAAGATGAGCGGTATCTCTTTCGTAGAGAGAATGTTAATCGGATTAGACGAAGAAATGAGTACGCACTGCATCGGTTCTCTTTCCGAACTTTTCGACGGGAACCCGCCATTCAAAAGCGGAGGCGCTATTTCTTTCGCCATGAATGTATCTATGATACTTAGAGTGTTAAAATTACTTGAATCATATAATCAATGAAAGCATTAATGTTTGGGTGGGAGTTTCCACCTCACATATTGGGAGGATTAGGAACCGCCAGCTACGGTCTCACAAGAGGCATGGCTATGCAACCTGATATGGATATTACTTTTGTAATTCCTAAACCATGGGGAGATGAAGACCAGAGTTTTCTTAAAATCATCGGATCCTGTAATACTCCGTTGGTTTGGAAAGATGTTTCCCCTGAAAAAGTGCGGGAACGATTTGGCAAATATATGGATCCTCAAGATTATTATACTTTGAGAGAACATATTTATTCCGATTTCAGATATTTGAACACAAATGAGTTCGGAACAATTGAATTTTCAGGTCGTTATCCGGATAATTTGTTGGAAGAAATCAATAATTATTCCATTGTTGCAGGCGTGATTGCAAGAAGTAATAATTTCGACATCATTCATTCGCACGATTGGTTGACTTATCCCGCAGGATTGCACGCTAAAACCATAACCGGCAAACCATTGGTCATACACGTTCATGCAACGGATTTCGACAGAAGTCGAGGGAACGTGAATCCGCGTGTATACGCGATTGAAAAAGACGGAATGGATAATGCCGATCATATCATTACTGTTAGCAACCTGACCCGCAATATTGTAATCGAAAAATATCATCAGGATCCGAAAAAAGTAACGACCGTTCATAATGCAGTAGAGCCTTTGTCTCCTGAAATAGAAGCAATTCAATCGAAAAAAGGAACCAAAGACAAAGTGATTACCTTTTTAGGTCGTATCACCATGCAAAAAGGGCCTGAATATTTCGTTGAAGCCGCTGCTCGCGTATTGAAAAAGACTGACAATGTGAGGTTTGTAATGGCAGGAAGTGGCGACATGATGAATCAGATGATTCGCTTGGCGGCACAAAGAAACATCGCTGATAAATTCCATTTTACAGGATTCTTGAAAGGAAAACAGGTGTATGAAATGCTCAAATCGAGCGATGTTTATGTGATGCCTTCTGTTTCCGAGCCTTTTGGGATTTCTCCTTTAGAGGCGATGCAATGCGGCGTTCCGAGTATTATTTCCAAACAATCGGGATGTGCCGAAATTCTGACCAACGCTATCAAAACAGATTATTGGGATATTGAATATATGGCCGATGCGATGTATTCGATTATTACTTATCCGTCTATGTTCGAATATCTTAAAGAAGAAGGACTTAAAGAGGTAAACGAAATTAAATGGGAATATGCGGGGCAGAAAGTCCGTAAAATTTATGAAAGTGTAATGAAATAAAAAATAAAATATATGAAAACTATCTGTCTTTATTTTCAAATACATCAGCCGGTAAGATTAAAACGGTATCGCTTTTTTGATATAGGTAGTGACCACTACTATTATGATGATTTTTCAAACGAGGATATTCTGCGAGGAATTGCCGACCGTTCTTTTTTGAGAGCAAATGCTATGCTGTTGGACCTAATCAATGCGCATAACGGTAAATTTAAAGTTGCATTTTCGGTTTCCGGAGCCGTTTTGGAACAATTGGAAATATATGTTCCCGAAGCGATTGATGGGCTCAAAGAACTTGCTCAAACAGGTTGTGTAGAATTTCTTTCCGAAACTTACGGACATTCTTTATCTTGCTTATACAGCGAAGATGAATTCAGAAAACAAGTGGAAGATCACGCGGAAAAAATCGAACTGTTATTCGGAAAGAAACCTAAAGTATTCCGGAATACAGAGTTAATTTATTCCGACGAAATTGGAGATATGGTACACCGGATGGGCTACAAAGGAATGTTGACCGAAGGAGCAAAGCACTTGTTAGGTTGGAAAAGTCCTAATTATTTGTATAATTCGGTATCGAGTCCGGGATTGAAACTGTTGTTGCGGAATATGAAGTTCAGCGAAGACATTATGTTCCGTTTTTCTAACTACAGTTGGAGCGATTATCCTTTGACTGCCGATAAATTTATCAATTGGATTAACGCTTTGCCCGAATCCGAGCAATTGATTAATTTGTTCATGAATTATGAAACATTGGGCAGCGTACAGCCGGCAGACACAGGTATCTTCGAGTTTTTCAAAGCGTTACCTAAATTTGCCTTAGATAAAGCGATCAGTTTCTCCACTCCATCTGAAGTTCTCAATAAATTAAAACCTGTCGATAAAATTTCGGCTCCATATCCTTGCTCATGGTCGGGTGAAGAAAGAGACGTGAGTGCTTGGGCAGGTAATACTCTTCAACGAGAAGCATTGAAAAAACTGTACAGCATTGGCGAACGAGTCATGTTGTGCGCAGACCGCAGAATTAAACAAGATTGGGTTTACTTGCAAGTAAGCGACCACTTCCGCTTTATGAGCACCAAGTATTTCCCGGGACCGAGTGTATATAGTCCGTATGAAAATGCTTATGATGCTTTCAGTAACTACATGAATGTACTTAGCGATTTTATTACGAGGGTAAATGCACAATATCCGACTTCTATCGACAACGAAGAACTCAATGCGCTGTTAACCACCATCCGCAATCAGGAAAATACAATTGCCAAGTTAGAAAATGATTTAACGAAAATAAAAAAGAAGAAGGCTGTCTAAGAGAATTCAAATTCGCCCCAGTTTTTCCAAGAAACAAATCTACCGGTTTGGGTAGTGTAATCAGCATCACCGCCAAATACGACAGTCAGGTTGTTTTTGTCGGTGTTACTGATTTGTTGAAAGAGAGTTAATCCCTTGAAATAATTATCATTCAAAGTAGCTCCGGATTTGATTTCTACTGCTTGTAGTGTTCCTCCAATTTCAATCAACAAATCTACTTCATTTTGGTTGGAATCGCGCCAAAAATAGATTTGCGGCTCTTTCCCCTTGGCAAATTCTTTTTTCAAATACTCGGCAATTACCATATTTTCAAACAGTTCTCCTCGTAAATAATGGGTTGAAAGCTGCATCGAATTTTCCAAACCTAAAAGCGAAGACACCAAACCTGTGTCATAGAAATAAAGTTTAGGCGATTTGATTAATCGCTTATTGTAGTTTTTGTAATATGGTTTCAGCAAGAAAATAATATTGCCGGTTTCTAATACCGAAAGCCACGCATTGACAGTCGGTACTGTGATGCCACACTCATTAGCTAATGAGTTGATATTCAGCAATTGTCCTACTCGAGCAGCACAAAGTTTAAGAAAACGAATAAACTGCGACAAATTGTTTATTTCACGCAGTTGCCGAACATCTCGCTCAACGTAAGTTTGAATATAATTCGGGTAGAAATCAGTAGGGGAAATATTTTTATCGTAAATACGCGGATAACCACCTGTCAATAACCAATCGTTTAACGAAACAGGTAACAGCGATGCGCGTTTAAGTTCCTGCACAGAAAAAGGAGCCAACTTCAACAAAGCGGTACGTCCGGCAAGACTTTGAGCAATGCTTTGCATCAATAAAAAATTTTGCGAACCCGATAAAAGATACATCCCTGTTTCGTTTTCGGCATCTACTTTAGTTTGAATATACGAAAACAAATCAGGAGCATATTGTGCCTCATCAATAATGGTTTTTGTACCGAAATTAGCTAAAAAACCACGCGGGTCTTCTACCGCCTGTTGTCGTATATCCAAATCTTCAAGCGTTACATAGCGATAAGATGGAAAACACGATTTAAGTAAGGTCGATTTTCCGCACTGTCTTGCACCGGTTAGCGTTACCACCGGGAATTTTGTAGCTAAATATTGCAGTTTATCGGTAATATCTCGTTTTACCATAAATTGATTTTTTGACAAAGATAGTAATTAAATTTTCACTTTTACATAAAAATATCATTTTTTTATGTAAATCATAAAATGATATTTTTACTTTTACATAAAACAATTAAAAGATTTTATTACCATCGGACAAATTTCCTATTACGGTGACACTACGCGAATGAGAAACGAATTATTGCCAAATTTTATTTCTCTTTCAAAATCTGCTGCGCCGCTAAAACCAAAAACATGTAATGCGAAGAACCGCCTCCCATGACATATTCTACTTGTTGCCACAGGTAAGGGAACTCCAACAGTTCGGGGAAATCGGGACGTATCAAGGCTGTTCCTGATATTACTCCTCCGGGAATATACGACCAGTCGGCACGATTCAGTCCATAACCCGGAATAGCTGATTTTGCTCCTACACCGGAAACAAAAGAGGCTGTGTTTGAGCCGGGGTGGCTTCCGAGTATAAAGTTGAGCGCATTAAATATCATATTTGACTCAAATATTTCAGGATAGAATTTATGGAGAAAATAATATTGATAACCCAAACGCTGAATATCCCAACCGGCTCCCCATATATGCGGCCGGTAAGGTATACCATAAGGCGTTTCGGCGCTAAGTTTTTCTAATTCTTGCTTGTATTTGGGCAGTGCGTTTTTGATTGCTTTAGTAAATTTCGCATCGTTCATCTTTTGCTCTGCACGTCCGATAAACCAACCCATGCGGTCGATGTTTGCAACAATATATCCGGTTTCCGAAAGAAGAAAATCTTTGTATTCTTTTTTCCCTGTAGCAAGGTATAATTCGACGGCAGCCTGTATTTTGGCAGATTTAGTTCTCTCGTCAACTACAAGGTTCGGCGGCGTTTGCAATGCCGTCACCTTAAATATTGTTTCGGCAGCGTCAAGAGCTTGTTGACTCAATGTGTCGTTATAACTTTTCAAGGCTCGCGACGAGGCAGCCAAACCGGCAGCAGCCATAAGCTCACGCGGAGGATTATCTTCTGTAAAAACCCAACGGTCGTCGTCGTTTCCTTTGATACCGTCGGTCATTGCACCGGCATCTCCTAATAATACATATTGCCTCAAGTTGTTACATATAATTCCACGGTAGAGTCTTCCCATTGAACGGTAAGCTCCTACGACAGATAACAAGCCATGCTCGATTTGTTGAAGTATGTCGTTCTTGCCGTCCGGCTCGTGTATCTCTACTATTAGCTTAGATTGGTCGATAGCGGTTGCATCGTAGTTTACGTCAAAAGCTTCGTATGTCAAAGCAAGTATGTAACATTCTCCGGCTTGCGATTCTATGCGCAAATCGAAATCTCCAGCATCATGCCAACCGCCACGGTTAAGTCCCGGAACAACATCACCCGGTTGAAACTTTGTCAACGTTGAATGCCCCTGCACATATCCGTCTATATGGTTGTAATCGACAGGCGCCATACGTGCATCATCCAAGTGGCAGAAATCGTGCCATACGCGATATTTTTCGTTCACCCGCATGTGACACATTTGAATCGGCAAGAAGTATTCCAATACCGGCTGCCAAACTCCACGGTCATATACATCGCGGGCTATCCTGAATATGGACGAAACAGACGAACCGTAATGCACTTGATATAATCCTTCTTCTTTGATATGCGAAAAGTCGAATTTCAGGTAGTTGTAGCGCAGGAATTGCCCCCATTCTACTCCGGCATCCGAAAAAACTTTTTGTTCTCCGGTTTCCGTGATTTTGTAGAGGATTGGGAGCTCACGATTACTTTCGCGTTTGTCTATTTCGATGATGGCGACTTTGGGTTGTTCGGGATGATAGCCTATTTGAGAGGTTTGTACTACCGGCTTGTATTTCCAATCTTCTACTACATTGGGTGTAATTACCCATTTGACTGCCTCCTTGGTTTTTCCCGGAGCTATGTCGCTACGAACCACAAACCAACCATTGTTGTGATTCATACGACCGTCATACAATTTTAGTTCTGTTCCCTTGCTCTCGATTACGAACCTGTTGGCGGGGTTGTCGGGACGCACTACGAAACGTCTTCCTATGGCGTAAGGTTCGGCAATAATGTCGTCGGCCAATATTGGGTTATATCCGCGATGATAGCCCGACAGGCGTTCAAAGTCGGCTTTTCCGTCGGGATTGAAATTGCCTTTATGCACATAATTTTCCGGCTGCACCAATACAGGAGCATTAGGCTGTTGAGGAAATATACCCTGTTTATCATCCATAATCCACGGTTTACCGAATAATGCACCGGGGAATAACTCCAAATTAAAACCTAATTTACCTATAAATTCTTCCGGAATGGGACGATCTAAATCGACCGTAACAATCACTGAAACTCCTTCGCCTCTGACTGTTACCGTGTAGTTAAACACAAAATCGGGATAAATCATCGGATTAAAACCGGTTTGGTGGCGTGAAGAGTCAGGGAAACTGAGCCATGTTGTAATCGTGTTAGTCGTTTCGTTCATTTTCCGCTCACGCTGTTTCGGTACGGGCTGCCATTGCCCGGGCGTAGGTTCAAAGCGTATATCTCCGTTGGTTGCTATACGATTACCATGCATAATGATACTCACACCGCTCTGATGCCCTTCGGGATAAATATCATCGAATGCCATCACATCTACTCCCCTGTTTTGAAAATAACCGGAGTTTATGTTCAGTTTAAATTCTTGGGCATACGCTATTAATCCGCATACACACCACAAACCTAATGTGTAAATCAGTTTTTTATTTAACATTCTGAATATCTTTCAGGAAAAGTGTATGTGGGTCGGCATACATTTGTCTTAATTCGTTATTCGTTTCTTCTCTTCTCTGTTCCATTCTTTCAAGCACATCAGCAGGAATAGCATATCTTGGAGGAGCATTTCTCCATGTCAGGAAATAAGACACTTTATATTTTTTCAATATATCAACCATATCTTGGCTAACATTGCCACATTCGCTCAATGCAAATAATTTGCCTTTTTCCTCCGCTGCTTGTGTAGCAAAATTCAACGCGGTATCAACCAACGCATTAAATTCTTTGCCCGAACCATACCAGTCAATAGATAACATATCAATATATTCATCGCCCGGATACCCACGCATAAAGTCTTCCAACGAATATACTTTATCAGTATTATAGGCATATAAGATATTATGCAATCCTTTATCTTTTAGATAATTAACAGTATATCTCCACAATTCGGCATATTCTTCGTCGGTACACCTTTCGCGTCCCCACCAAAAGAATGTTCCCGAATGTTCGTGCCACGGACGAAAAATGAAAGGTATCGGTTTCCCGTCGTCGTCAATCCAAGTCTTGAAATAATCAGCCAAAATATCTAACCATTCGTTGAACATGGCGTGGTTTTCGCCACCGGGAAGAATAGATTTTACAGCATTCAGAGAATCGGCTTTTATTTCAAAATCGTTGACAGAATCAGATTCTGCATACCGCCCCGAAGTGAATTTTTTAATATCCCAAGCTGAACCCGGCCCGTTGGAAGATATAGCACGACCTGTCCATTGCGAAGTAATCGGATTAATCGGATGCCAACTAATTGTAATAATGCCGTTCTGTTTATGAAACCATTTCACTTGTTCGGTGATTTGAGCAAAGGATATAGAATCGAGACTGCGTTCTCTTCCGGTTTCGATTTCGCCCAATTCAAATCCGGCAACAGCAGGATAATCGCCCACGGCATCTTTAATGTCCGAACGCCCCGGCTCGTACCACCATGTATGACCGCACATCAAGTCGTCCTGATGACCATACATCACTCCCACATCCTGTAATTTTAATAACCTTTGAAACAACGCTTTAGCCTCAGGAGTAGCCTGAGGGTCGACCGCATGAAATTTTGATGTAGAAGATGAAGTGCAAGCAACCAAAACAAAAATAAACGCAATGAGATAACTGTGTTTTTGCATGTCTATTTAATTATAAATTCATTCTGATAACAAAAGTACGATTATTTTTCATACTACAAAAACACATATCAAATGAAATATATTTTAATTTTTTCTTTTATAAATTAAAAAAGGTGAATATTTGAGCAATACTCGTTGGTATTTCTACTGTTTGTTGTACATTTGCAAAAATTTAAAACAAAAATGTTATGTCGGTAGGATTATTGATTACTTTAGGTGTCGTAGTGATTTTGGCTTTTTGGGCGGTAGGTAGATACAATTCTCTCGTTAGATTGAGAAATAACCGCGAAAATGCGTTTGCAGATATTGATGTGCAACTGAAACAACGACACGATTTGATTCCTCAATTAGTAGCAACCGTAAAAGGTTATGCCGCTCACGAAAAAGAAACGCTCGAAATGGTTGTTAACGCACGCAACGGAGCCATCAATGCTAAAAGTATCGACGAGAAAATCGTTGCTGAAAATGCTTTGAGTTCCGCACTTGCAGGTTTGAAAGTTACCGTAGAACGTTATCCCGACCTGAAAGCCAATACAAACTTTTTACATTTACAGGAAGAAGTTTCGGATATTGAAAATAAATTGGCGGCAGTACGTCGTTTCTTCAATTCCGCTACCAAAGAGTTGAACACAGCTGTCGAAATGTTCCCAAGCAATATTATTGCCGGAATGTTCGGATTCAAGAAAGAAATGATGTTCGATCTCGGAACTGAACGTAAAACTTTAGAACAAGCTCCTGAAATTAGCTTTTAATCAATGAAATATGTTGGGCTACATACGCAGCAAGTCCGGAATAATTTCCGGTCTACTTTATTGCTTTGCTTGTTTCCTTGCTTAGTGATAGTGCTGACTTTTATTTTCTCCGTTCTGCTAACATACTTTACAGCAGATTATTATCGAGAAGAAGTAGACATTTGGGGACGATCCTTGCTGATGGTTCAACATTTGGCTCCTTATATTCTTGGAGGTATAGTGGTTTGGTTTTTAATTGCCTATTTTGCAAACACTTCCATTATTCAGGCTGCCACCGGAGCACGACCGTTGGAACGTAAAGAAAATAAACGAGTTTACAATTTGGTGGAAAATTTGTGTATGGCACAGGGAATGACCATGCCGAAAATTAATGTCATTGAAGATGATTCTTTGAATGCTTTTGCCAGCGGCATCAACGAAAAAACTTATACTGTGAGCCTTTCTCGCGGTATTATTAATAAATTGGATGATGAAGAATTAGAGGGGGTTATCGCTCACGAATTATCACATATCCGCAATCGTGATGTACGTTTGCTGATTGTATCTATCGTTTTTGTGGGTATTTTTGCCATGCTGACGCAAGTTGCAGTCAATGCGTTGCGTTTCGCGCCACTCCGAAGTCGAAACAATGACAGAAACGGAGGCGGAGCAATTGTAATTATCCTGATTGCATTGGCTGTTGCTGCCATCGGTTTTTTCTTTGCTACCCTGATGCGTTTTGCTATTTCCCGAAATCGAGAGTATATGGCTGATGCCGGCGCTGCCGAGATGACACGCAAGCCATCAGCGTTGGCAAGTGCATTACGGAAAATATCACAAGATCCGGATATTGAGGCTGTGAAAAGAGATGATATTGCCCAGTTGTTTATCGAACATCCTCATTCTCACAAAAAAGCACAATTTCTTTCCGGAATTTCAGGCTTGTTTGCTACACATCCTCCTATTAAAAAGCGAATTGCTGTATTGGAGCAGTTTTAAAGGTTTATCAGCAAATTTCACGTTTGGTAAATCCGGAACGGATTTTTGGTTTTTAAACATCCCTGTTTTTTTCAATTGCTTTGTTCCCTACTTCTTCGACCCTTTCGTGGTTGATTATCATCAGAAGATATGCTATCTGTTTTCAAAGTCGGAGCAATATCGATAATTCCCTCTTTGTAAAGGGCTAACGAGTCTTGAGCAGTTAACGTTGCATCTTTTACGATTAACGACGGGTCGATTGTCGGTGCTGAAAATTGAGTAAAACGTGCAGCATCAACTCCCTGTTGAATTATATTGTTTATCTGTGTGCGAAGATTCAAACGGTTGTTATCAACCAAGTTAGTTACAAACGCCTGATGACTTGTATCTTTGTATAGTGCTCCCCCAATGCGGTATTTCATATTATCCATATCGTCAAGATTTCCCGAAAGATTGATTCCCATTTTAAACGGAAGAGGCGATTTGAGTACCGATATATGATATTTGAATCTCATATCCAAGTTGTGATCTCCGCCTATGGCAACTTTGTAACGATCTATTTGCATTACAAAGGGGTAAATTTTCATTAGATTATCCTTTATAAGCAATTCAACTGAAATGCTATCCACCAGATTCTCCTTGCGGTTTTTAAACTTTAATGTGCGGGCTATTTTCGAGAAAGTTTCTCCGTCTAAGAGTACCATATCTTTGCCTTTTATCCGACAGGCAGCATTCAGGCTCGGCATAATGATATTCATTGTCGAATCTATAGAGGCTGTTGCTGCTAACTGACTACTTACAAGTCCTTTAAACGATGATAACATCGGGATCAAAGAATCAACCGCAGGAATAATCTTAATAAATTTTTCGACCTGAATATTCGCAAATTCAAGATCGATACCGAAAGTAATATCTTTTTTACTTCGGGTTGCATAAAGTGCAGTCATGTCGATGACTCCGACATTTGTTTCGGCAACAATATCTTTCAGTTGCAAAACCCGGTCGCGCGAAACCAATTCTCCGGTCAGCTTATTTATTGTTATGTCTGCATATTTACCGTAGTCTACATTTAATTTAACATCTACGGAAACATTAGAAGGAACAACAATCAACCTTGGGGCCTCCTCTTTATTTTCATTTTCCTTTTGGATTATCTTTTCGAGTTGATTTTCGTCTTCAACACTTGCCAAGGCTTTTTTGTATTCTTCCGATGCCTCGGAATAAGCTGCTCCATTGTAGGCTGCTGTAAGTAATTCGTTTATATTAAGGGTATCGGCTTGAATATTGGCATCGATTTTCAATCCTCTTCCGGTCGATAATGCCCTGCGAATACCATCAATTTTTCCTGAAAGACTTAATTTCGATTCGCCACTTTTAATAGTCGCATCATGTAATGTTATGTCGTTGGTCGTGAAAGCAAGGTCAATATTTTGCAACTGAGTTCTTATCGGAAAATATGGAGAAACAACCCTGCCCCCGCGCGATTTGATAGTTCCGTTTACAGTCCACTCTCGTAACATCGCGCCAAGTTCGGCATCTCTGATGTCGATATCTTCTCCTGCAAAGTCATCGGCACGCCTGCTTGCAGCCCTTTGAGCACGAGCATGAGCAGCCAACGAATCGCGCTGAATATGAGGATATATCCTTTGAAGTGAATCTAACTGCTGCTGGCTTGTCGTTCTTTGCTGTCTTTGAGCAGGAGGAATTTTTGTTGCTTCCAAAGCGATACTTGCATTGCGAACTCCCACACGGCTTCCTGCGGCAAGCAGGCTAATCATTCGAGATTCAATGTCGAAACGTATTGTCGGCAAAGTTCTGTTTTCTTTCGACGGAAGAATCCTGAAATTACTCTTTACTCCGCGTAAGCGCATGGTTGTTGAATCGACACCGGCATATTCCAGTGCGTTTGCAGTGACATTTCCTACCATGGGAATAACTTTCGATGTATCTCCGGTTATAAGCGCATCGGAAGTGCGCATGGAAAAATCGACTTTAGAAAGTGCAATCGTTTCGCGACTCGGCATTCTGAAACGAGCCGTATCTGATTTTAACTCAATACTCAACAGTTTCGAAACCGCACCTGTAGTTTTGTTTGTTCTTGTATTAGTGGTATTGAGTTCTACAGTTGTATTTCCTGTCATAAGGCTTATCGTATCTTTTGGAATACGAATGAATAATTTATCGGCACTGAATTGCGCTACAAGGTTGTTCTTTGATATATCCTGTGCGTTTAGACGACTTGCCAAAAAAGAACCTTTCATGTTAAAAGACACATTTCCGCGAGCAGTAATTCCCAAGTCTTCGGGAGCAAATTTTATCAACTCACGCAAATTGGCCGTACCTTGCAGATTCAAAGTAACATTCGGATCACCTAATAAGTTTACAACGTCAACATTTCCATTGAGCGTCATTGCAAAAGCTTGGAGATTGATGTTTCTGAATTTCACTCTTGTATTTTTAGGAGAAACCGGATCATAATTCAACGATGCATCGATAGCAATGTTATCAATCTTCGAATCTATGTCTTTATAAATCAATTGCCCTTTGGGTATTTTGAAATCTATGGTTATGGCAGGCAATTTACCTGTTTCATCAAATTTATAAGTTCCTTTTACTGTTGTGTTTAAATTAAAATCAATGTTTGTATTTATCTTTTGTATCTCGTCTGAAAAATCTTCCGGAACAAGATTCAACAGCGATTGTAACGGTAGCGATTCGACCTTACAATTCAAATCGGAAGTAATATCGCCATCCGAAAGAAGAATATCTCCGTTCAGTCTTATTTCCGGTAAATTAGCGACCGTCAAAGCAAAATCTTTGAACCCGAAAAAATTCTTATTATCCGGGTCGAGTTTTAATGCCCCATTCAACTTCAATGGTAGCGAATTGCAGTATTTTTGCTTTTCCACAGTTGCCGAAACCATTCCTTTGATGAGCAAATCGTATTCCCGCCTTGGGTCGACGACACCGACAGACGCAGAATCAATGGCTACAGAGGCATTAATATCGCTATTTTCTATATCGGCATTTACTTTAACTTTAGAACATACGAATTTGTTGATTTCCAATTTCTCTAAGTCGGGAGTGATATTTCCCTTGAGAAACAATCTGCCGATGGATGCTTGCAAAACCATGGAATCAGGACGAGAATTGTAAGTTAAAGCAGCAGGGCCTCGAATGGAAAAACGGTCGATATTCAAGTCTAACGGAGGCGTTTCCGTATCATCTGTTTCGCTTGGTGTGTAAATTTCCCAATTGGCGCGTCCCGAAGGAGAAACGTAGGCATTTATGCTTGGTTGTGAAATCCTGATACGTTGTATGTTGATTTTCGATCGCAGCAGATCTTTAACATTGAGTGATATCATAAACTCGTTGAAACGCATCAGCGTATCGATACCTGCCGGATGTTCGGATAAAAATGCAGTATCGCTTTGCATGGCGTGAGAAATTATCTCTCCTCCTACCAATTTAACGCTTAACATCGGAAACTCTTCAAACAACGATACCTTAACCGAATCGAAATTTATCGTTGCATCGAGATATTCGGTAGAATACTTATTGACAATCGGTGTAAGTCGTGCCGGTGATAGAAAGTGTAATAACACGAGAAAAAGAATCCCGACAACACCGATTATTGTTAATATCGAAATGCTTACCCATTTAACTGTCTTTTTCATAAGCTCAATATCAATATATTATTCTACAAATATAGCTTTTTTTTTACATTTTATCTTATTGTTTTTCGATAAATAATTTGTTTTATTCAAAAAAATGTCATTATATTTGCACCTCGAAAAACAATAATTAAATTCAAACCATTTAATAATGAGAATCTTTTTTTTATCACTTATTTTGTTGCTTTCGGCAACTGTTTCTTCTCAAAACTTTACAGGAAAAGTACTCGATGAAAAGAAAAATCCTATTGTCGGAAGTACCGTTTATATTCGCGAAAACAAGCAAGGATTAGTTTGTAACGAAACCGGTGCTTTTCAGATAAATTTACCTGCCGGAAATTACCACTGCGAAATCCGTTGCTTAGGCTACGAACCGGATTCATTATTTATACGAATCACCGGTGCAGAAAAAGTATATAAAGAAGTAACCTTACGTTCTAAATATTTTAATTTAGCCGAAGTGGTTGTTGATAACAAGGAAGATCCGGCTTATGCTATTATGCGAAAAGCGATCGAAAAAGCCCCGTTTCATTTGGCAAGAGTTAAGGCTTATACCTCAGAAGCTTATTTGAAAGGATCGGGTAAAGTTACAGATATTCCCAAGATTGTTACGGCAATGTCCTCTAAAGAAGATAAAGCTGAAATGGAAATGATTAAAGATCGACTGTTATTACAAGAGTCTTTTAGCGAAATCAAATTCACAAATCCTGATAAGTATGAGCAGAAAGTACTGGCTTTTTCAAGTACTGCTCCCGATGATTTTGACCCGAAGAATGTATTTGGAGTTTTTACTTCCAGCTTGTATAATCCTAAATTTGATAATTTCGTTTCACCTCTACATCCCAAAGCATTTAATTATTATAAATTCAGGTACGAAGGATTTGATGAAACCAATGGAGAAACCATCAACAAAATCAAAATTATTCCCAAACTTAAAGATCCTCAACTGATGAGCGGTTATTTGTATATTGCCGAAAATTCGTGGGATATTCGTCATGCCGAATTGACCATGAATATGATAGGTTCTCAGACTTACAATATTTCTTATAATGAAGTTCAACCCGAAGTATTCATGCCTACAACTTACGCTATACGATGGGAAATTTCTCTTTTGGGATTCAACGGTTTTTTCGATTATTTGTCGTCCATTAAATATACCTCAATCGAAATCGACGAGACATTGGTTAATTCAGGCAAGATAGCCAAGCAGGAAAAAACGAAGACTAATTTAGAAATAAAGCCTGATGATAAATATAAAGTCGAATCCGATTCTTTGGCTTTGAAACGAGATTCTTTGTTTTGGAATGATATTCGTATAATTCCATTAAACAATGAAGAATTAAAAAGTTATGAAAGAAAAGACTCACTCCAAATGGTAGCAGATTCATTGAGTCGAGAAAGGAATAACCGTAAATTCAAACCGACCGATATTATATTTGGAGGTCGTATCGGAGGAGATTCTACCAAGGTGTATTTCAAATTTGACGGTTTGATTCGATCGGTTCCCAATTACAGTTTTGTCGATGGATTTTGGTTAGGTCAAAGCGTAGAACTTGGTATTAAAAGAAACGAAAATTCGTTACTGAAAATAACACCTTCGGCTTATTGGACAACCGCCCGTAAGGCTTTGATTTGGGATGTCGATATGTCGCTTACTTATGCTCCGCTCAGATTGGGAAAAGTGAGTGTGAGTGCAGGTTCCCGAACAGAAGATTACAACAATATGAATGGAAAGAATCCCATTGGGAATGCGCTTTATTCGTTGTTTTTCGGTATCAACAGTTCCCGCTTTTATGAAAACAACTTCCTGAATATCAACAATCAAATTGACATTGCCAACGGATTAAATCTAACTTTGGGATTAACCATTGCAGAGCGAAATCCGTTGCAAAATCATACCACATTTAGTTTTTGGGGCAAACCCGAAGATGCTAAACCCAATATTCCTACTTATAATGAAAGTCTGAATGAACAATTCACCGGATTAAACCGGTATTCAATCGGATTGAAATATACTCCCGAATATTATTATTCGATAGATAAAGGGAAAAAGAGGTATTTAAAATCACGTTTCCCGACATTTTCTTTAGCTTATACCCAAGGAGTTTCCGGAATTATGGATAATTCTTCCAACTTTTCAAGATTGGAAGGATCCGTTTCTCAATTTATTTCTTTGGGATTTTTTGACCGGTTGATGTATGATGTAAGAGGAGGAGGTTTCTTGAATACAAACAGTTTCAACTATATTGATTACAAACATTTTAACAGTGCATACGACTTGCTTACTACCAAATCGTTTATTTCGACTTATGCCTTGTTAGATTTTTACGATTATTCGACTTCCAAACATTGGGCGCAAGCGTTTGTAACTTACAATACCAATTATCTGTTATTGAAACGATTACCTTTCTTGCAGGGTAAATTTTTCAGCGAATCGTTTCATGCTCGATTTTTGTATACTCCGGATAAGCCTTACCACAATGAGTGGGGTTATTCGGTAGGTATTCCAACGGTAGGCGAAGTCGGTGTTTTTACCTCATTCGACTCATTCAAACATGTTGCTTGGGGATTTACCGTATCGCTTGGAATTTTCCAGTTATTCGGAGGAAATTAATCCAAACTGCGAGCCAAACGGAAACCGATGCCGGGGTCGCGGTCATCGGTCGTACCATGAATACGGTTCGACACGCTTGCACGCACAGGGTAATCAATCCAACCTCCTCCGCGTCCCACACGGAAAGAGCCGGTAGAAGGTCCTTGCGGGTTGGTTTGCGCATCGCTGCTATAATTAGCATACCAATCGTTGCACCACTCATACACATTGCCGCTCATGTCGTAAATACCCAATTCATTAGGTGATTTCGTACCTACGGTGTGCGTTTTGTCTTTGCTGTTGTAAGTATGCCATGCAACGTGGTCTGCGGTATTGCTACCACTGTATTTATAGCCTTTACTTTTGTTACCACCCCGAGCCGCAAATTCCCATTCTGCCTCGGTAGGTAAACGGTAGTGCTTGCCTGTCTGAGCATTCAATTTACCGATAAATTCCTGTACTTCATCCCAACTCACGCTTTCTACCGGCAAATTATCACCTTTGAAATTAGAAGGATTACTGCCCATTACGGCCTTCCATTGCGCTTGTGTTACTTCGTATTTTCCAATATAAAAACCGTCGACAGTTACCTGATGAGCAGGTTTTTCCCATTTCATACAGCAGTTGAAACACTCCAAATCGCATCCCATCATAAATGTTCCTCCTTCTACAAACACCATTGGAGGTTCGATAGACTTAGCCGTTGTGGACTTACTTGTGTTTTTTTGAGCATTACCAAGAGTTGCTGTCAATGTAAATACTGCTAATAGTAGCATTGTTTTTATACTTTTCATATTCATTTGTAAATTAATTGCTTATGATGATTTTCTGCGTATAACTATGTCCATCGGGTACGATAAGTTTCACAACATACAATCCTGAAGAAAATTCGGAAAAATCTATCGGGGTGTGTTGTTGAGTCAGTAAAGTCCGGTAACACAAACGACCAAACGTATCAAAAATTTGGAGCATATAAGGCATGTCGAACATTTCCGAAGAGATCGTAACGGTTACCATTTGCCGCACCGGATTGGGGTAAACAGAAAAACTATCCTCTTTTATTTTTGTTTGAATTCCGGTGAAATAATTGTCAAATTTAGCATAGTGATTCAGAAGGGCAAAGTTGACTTTTCCCACTTCCTGTATGTAATCAAAATTTGAATTTACACAGAGATCATTCTTTGTATGGTAATAATCGGTAAAATAACGCTCTATGAAAAAAATCGACTTAATATCTCTTAGAGCATATTCCCAACTATCACTGGCCTCACGCGAATTATTATCGCTACCTTGAGGTAAAACAGGTGTAATTGTGGAATATTCCCTGCATAAATCTGCGGCATGTTCAGCTTCCGGAATCGCATTATCGTACCAATGAATATTAATGGCGTAATCTTTATCTTCAGGCTGGCAAGAAATCATATCGTTGTTAATCATAATAATTACATCGTCACCTTCCGTAACACGACATCCCGCATCATAAGCACTGCCATACAAACCGATTTCTTCGGCATCAAAAGCAAGCAAGTCGATGCGATTTTGCGGTTTCAAATGATATTGGTGCATGATTCTTGCCATTTCTATTATAATTGCTACACCAGATGCGTTGTCGTCGGCACCCGGAGACAACTCTTTATTGAGAACATACCCTTGTAATGGTTTATATACTAAATTGATAGCATCCAAATGAGCCCCTATAATTACGATAGAATCAGGATTTTGCGTGCCTTCAATGGAACCTCTTACATTGTAGCAGTAGCCGCTGAAAAGTTTCCATGAATCGAACCAAATCACACTTTCGACATAAAAAGAATCAATAACAGTATTGGTAACCCCATAATCGACAAGCCTTTGCTGAATGTATTCGGCCACATGCTTGTTTCCATTGGGAGCATAACGAGTAGTAAAATTTTCCAAATCCTGCATTGTCCTTTCGATAGAATCTTTGTGGATATAAGGAAGATAATCTGCTGTTTCAATCCTTGCCTGCCCGAAAGCGGAAAAAATGAAAGAGACAATAATTATAAAGAAAAATAGATTTTTTCTCATCTGCGATTTTTTTTACAAAAATATGCTTTTTTCGGGTTTTATGCTAATTTTGTAGAATAAACATTTAGACACAGCCACTTTATTTTTTCTCTTTATTTACAAGTCCTTGAATATCTTCAGCAGTGAATGAACCTTTCATTCGTATGATTGTAGATTCTCCTTCATCTTCTACACTCATAACTAATTCTTTGAAAATATCCTTGTCTTTTTGAACGTAGAAAGTAACGTTTTCATTGCCATCTTTGATTTTCATTAAAACTTCATACGTTTTATTTTCCTTAAAAGAATTTATGACAGTCTTCATCAATTGAACTCCTCCTTTTTCTTCACTGGTATAAATTTCGAGTTGCTCTAATTTATTGACTAACTCTTTGATGTCGATACCGTTGGCATTGATGTCCATATTAGGAGCTAAACTCAAAAGTCCTTTTGAAATAAAGACTGTGGTAATTTTTTTATCGTTTGATAATTTCTCAAATGGATTTTTTGTTTGAGCATTAACAGAACTAAAACAGAATAATAAAATAATAGCGATAATTAAATTTTTTGCTTTCATAATTGTAAATTTATTTGAATGTTTTATTAATAATTTCATTTGTTTTTTCGATATTGCCAACTGCCATTGCCAATTGGTCAATACCTTTATTATAATTGGCAGAAAATAATGCCAATGCTTTTTGTGCTTCTATGGCCGCTTCTTCCGGATTATCGAATGTGTCTTTGTATTGCGTGTGTTGCGCCGAGGCAAATGCTTCTTTGTCGTTATTATGATGGAATAATAATCCGAATGAAACTAACAACAGGAAACTTGCGGCAACGCTGCCTGCCCAAAGCCATATTTGCCTGCTTTGTTGCAAGTCTGGAGACTTGCTTTTAGCAACGACGTAGTTAGAAATTACGCCGAACTGCGCCTTAGCTGTTTCTTCGTTTGCAAGCTTGTCGATTAATTCAGAAAGCTTGGTTTCGAGATGAGAATGCTCCGGCAAAGAGTTATCGTGATAGAATTGGAGGAATATTTCTTTCTCTTTTTGCAGTTCTTCGGGAATAGATTCGCTTTCAAAGTAACGTAGCAAAAGCTGTTCCTGTTCAACGCAAGTTTCTCCGTTATAGAAATCTTCCAATAATTGTTTTATTTCTGCTGTTTTCATTGTTCTAATTTTAAATACTCGTCTTTAATCATTTTTCTGGCTCTTGAAAGTATCATTTTGATATTTCCTCTTTGCAATCCGGTAATTTGCTCTATTTCTTCGTCGGAATAACCATCCCAATGCTTTAGTTTCAGTACTAATTGTTGCTGTCCGGATAGTTTACCCATCAATATGGAAACATGATTTAGTTGGTCTGACTGCTCTATTTCGTTCGATAAAGAAATGCTCGACGGTATATTGTAGTCATACTCTGTTAGCAAATCATTTTTTGTTTTCCTGAGAAAATCCAAACAAGTATTCTTCAGCACGATAATGGAAAAACTTTCAACATTGGAAATATGCCCGATTTCATGGCGTTTTGTCCAAAGTTTAATATACGTTTCCTGAATAATATCCTCGGCATCATTTGCATTCGAAAGTATCCGGTAAGCGATGCGGAACAATTTCCTGTGAAACGGAAGAAATAATTGTTTAAAAGCGTTTTCGTCCATTATTATTTCAATTTCACTTGTCCATCCATCAATTTGGATAATTCTTTTTCTGAAATTTTTCCTTTTAACCGGACAATTGTCGATTCTGTTTCCTCCACACAAAAGATAATGATTTCACGAATCTTGTTACCTTCTTTTTTAAAGACAATTTTCACGTCATCTCCGCCATCTTTTACTCTAAGCAGTGTTTGATAGTTTTCGTCGTCTTTGAGGAACTTTATTTCCTCTTGAAATTGTTTGTGTTTTTCATTGGAATTGTCATCTAACGTATAAACTTCCATTCCTTTAACGCCTTTCAATGCCGGAACTCCATCCATTTTTCCGGTCATTTTAATCAGTGACATCCAAAATCCACCGATTTTTACTTTTTCTACTCCATCGACATTCGAAAAATTGTTTATGAATTGTCCTACATTTTGTTGGCAAAACAAATGAGATTGTCCCAACAGAAAGATAAAAGCGATACTTACTAAATACTTTTTCATGGTAAATGAATTAATAAAATGAATAATTATCGACAATTGACAGCACTATCAACTTGTCTTCAATTATAAGACGAAGTTAAGCGAAAAAAGGTAACAAGTAGCATAGATTAATCTATTTCGAATATCTTTTTTGCTCTGATTTTATGATTTGCAAAACATCATCTACTGTAGATTGCAATTCGGGTGGAATACGCAACAGCAGGTTGTTTTCTTTTTCCTTTCCGTTTAGTATTTGACTTACATAATACAGCACTGTATATTGCTCTTGTAAGCGTTTACCAAATTCTGCGTGATGAAAGAGTTTATCTACCAAACTTTTTTGATGATGAATGAGTAAATGCTCTATAAAAAATGCACCTTCTCTTTCTTCTCGACAAGCAACTATTACTCTTTCTTCTACGGCATTAAACACGCCTACCCATATCTCTATAAGTATTTCACCCATATCTACTCCATCGTATTTACCAATATATTGTCTTACCTGCTCTTTTTGTATATTTTGTTCGTAATACAAAAAGGCTAAATTGAACATTGCAGAAGGACTTCCTTTTTCAATTGCTTTCAAATAATATCTTTCAGCTAAATTATACACTCCTTGGTTATGGAATAGATGTCCTAATATGAACATTGCAGATTTGTTTTTATTTCCTTTCCTGATAATCTCTAAAATATATGTTATAGTCAAATTGTATTTTTCCTGTTTAAAATAATAAAGACCCGCCATTGTATTTTTGTCTTTTTCGTTTTCAATTGAATCTATCAAGGTTAAGGCCTGTGGATATTTTTTTTGCTCAAGAAGACTTACTATTCTGTTTGTAATTTCCCTTGTAGTTTCGGGCAGTTGAGCTATACAATCATTAAAAAAACCATTTAATTTTTTTGTAAGGTCTATTATTTCATCTCGAAGACGAGTGCTTATATAGCTGCTTTGACCCAACCCTTTGGAAAGCATCATCGCTTCTTTTGCGGAAATTTCTCCAGTTTTTAATTTTTCAATATGCTGCTGTGCAATGACTTGCATCTCGTACTCAGAGTACCAACTTTCTAAAAATTCGCTCATCCAACGGGCTTTGCGTTTTTGGTCAGGATTGCCTTGTGTTACTATCAGCCACATATTAAAAAAGCGTTCTCCAATGCGATAGAGATTGTTGCGCTTATCAGTGGTAATGGCTTCTACTATCTTTTTGTCAGTTAACGTATTGAGGTCGGCAGCAACACGCTTGCTCTCCATTCGACATTGCTCGGCAATTTCTTTTGTGAATACCGCCCTCCACATAAACGCCATTTCGAGTATTATTTTGCGCATTGGTGGTGTTAATTTGTCCAATCGCTCTTGGTACAGCGGTGTAACTTCATCCATGACTTTTTTCAAAAAATCCGCATCTATTGGCCTTTCTGTTTGCAATACTAATTTCAAGAACAACAGCATCGTTCTTGGCAATCCGTCGGTGAGCAAACGAATGTTTTCTACTTTTCCCGGATTATTTTGTAAAAAATCTTTGATTTTTTCCCTTTCATTATCGTTGAAATCCAACGAATCGCTCCAATGATTAAGCAAAAGAAATGCCTCTTCGCTTGTCAGTGTTTCCAAACGATGACGGCGGAAAAACTCATAAAACGGTTGGTCGTAACTCCAAAAATGTTCGTCCATTCGGGAACTTGCAGCAATCAATACAAGGTCGTGGTAGTTGATAAGCGTTTCACGCAAGAGATTGCCATCATCTGAAAAATTACCGACAATTCTGTCGAAATTATCCAAAAGTAATACGATTTTTTTCTTTTTGGCTTTGCAAAAGCGATGAATTTCACCGTACAAATATTGTGTATATTCCTGTTCGTCGGCAAATTCAGAAAAACTTTTTGCCTCAAATTTTTCTTCGCTCCAATAGTATAATTCTTTCAAAACCTGCTCCCACAAATCCATTAAGCGATAAATTCCCGCCTGTTCTTCTGCCAAATTCACGGGAATATATTTTGCTTTTAGTTTTTCGTCTTCGGCAATTTCTACTTCAATACGCTTGAGCAAAGTCGATTTTCCACTTCCGCGTCTGCCTAAGATAAGTTCGTGTTGAACAGAATCGCCCGATTTCCGCTTTTCCAATGTAGAAATAATCGTTTCGTATTCTGCCGTGCGAACAATAAAACCTGCTTTAATACTTTCGTAATTATCCGCATTTGAATTTTGATATATTGATAACATAATATCCTGATATTAAGTGTTATAAATTGGGTTATTTCTTTTCCAAAACGCACTCAAAAACGGCGAAATAAAGAGATATTTATTTTCAAATTCAACAATATATCCGTCTTTTTCCAACTCATTGATAAATTCCATGTAATCGGCTGTTTTTTCGTACTTTACAGCTTTGTCGTAAATTTCTTGCAAAGAAATATATTCATTGTGTGCTGTGTGAATAAGTATTTCGTTTACAAAATTAAAATCGGCTTTCGACATATAATCCTGCAAACGCTTTTTCCAATCATTAAAATAATCGTTGTTTTTAACCACCGTATCAAACGCAGTATCAATGCTTTGCGTCGTGATTTTCGGATTGTTTGCTTTTTTTGCCTGTCTGTCTATTTCGTCAATCAGCAAATTAATAAAATACGGTACAAAATACTTTATTTTTTCGAGCAAATGCTGTTTCAATTCCGTGTTGTAAGTTACCGTTGCGCCTTTCGTTGCCCAATCTATATATTTATGTGATTCATCATCAGACAACGGTTCAAAATACACTTTTGCTAAATTATTTAAATCTGCATTTCTTGTTTCAATTTTTTCTACCACATAATGAATACCAACCGAACCGGCAAGCACAAACTTTACTTTTCTGTTCAATTCGGGCTGTTGTTCCCAATGTCGTAAAAACTTAAGAATGGAAATCGCATCTGCATTGTTTGTTTTGCTGATATTAAAAAGTACTTCGGGCAATTCGTCCAACAATAAAACGATGATTTCTATTTCCTCATTCTTGTTTATTTCAGCAAGCAAAGTAGCAGTTTCTTTCAAGAAGTCGGTTGGCTTGGTTTCAAATTTTATGCCTTCCAAACTAATTTTGGTTATTGATTTGGATTTCAAGAATTTTCCGAGCCATTTTCTTGCTTTAGTTGTTTTATTTAAACAGTTCAAAAGCAATGTGTAAATACGCTCATAAAATTTGTTGGCAGAGTCAATTCCTTGAATATTTTGGAATATTAACTGATAGTTATCTATCGGATTACTTTCCATATATTGCATTACCGAAGTTTTTCCAACACGGCGTGGTGCAGCAAGTAAAATGCAATTCCCTTTTTGTAATTTAGTCCAAATATCTTCCACAATATCGCTACGGTGGTAAAATTCGCTGCCTATGGCGACAGGACCAATAACAATGTTATGACTTTTCCAATCTTTATCCATAATTGCTCGCTTTTAGTTTAACAATAAAATAGCTGTCAAATAAATTTAACAATGATTTTATTGTTGAATTTATTTGACAGCAAAGTTACTGCTAAATTTCAAATTTCCAAATATTTTTGAATAAAAAAAGAGATGAACACGAAAATACAAGAATATTTTACTGTGATTAAGCAGGCAGAATTTCAATCCAATAATCATCCGGATCGTTGATAAAATACAGTCCCATCGATTCGTTCTCGTAACAAACACATCCCATTTCTTTGTGAAATTTGCGGATTTCGTCGTAGTTACCGGAAACTCTCATGCAAAGGTGTATTTCATTGTCTCCTAAATTGTATGGTTTTTCCCAATCGCGGAGCCAAGTCAATTCGAGAGAAAATCCGGTTGAACCATCGGTCAGGAAAGTAAGAATAAAAGAACCGTCTTCAGCTTTCTTTTGGCGCAATACTTTTAATCCCAATGCTTTTTCATAGAATGCAATACTTTTTTCAAGATCCAATACATTAAAATTGTAATGATCGAATTTACTTTTTATTTCCATATTTATTTAATTTATATCAACCACCCCTAAATCCCCTTTAGGGGATTTAGGGGTAAACACACTGCCCTTTATACGTTATTTCAGCAAACTGAACTCCTTTACCTTCTGCGTAATCTTTGAACGCTGCTGCCTCGTGATATTTCTCTCCAAAGTGCATGGGGATAAATAAACCGGTTTTTATACGATCTATAAATTGCTGCGCACCAAGCATATAATCTTTTTCTAAACGAGCATCGACAGGAAACATTGCCACATCGATACAGTTAATATCTTTGGCCAAATCATTGAGTTCCGAAAGATAATTATCCTCTGCCTCTTTAATTTCTTCCGGAGTAGATTCTTCTTTCCAATGCCAGTTGTTCAAATCTCCTGCATGGAAAATCCTCTTACCACCTAATTCTATCAAAAAAGAAACGCCTATATCAGTTGAGCCGAAAGCTTTAATTTTCAATAAATTATCCTGATAAACAGCATACTTATCCAAATAAACGGCATCTTCGCTTTTTGCCTTACCTGCATCTAAAATATCTTTCGAAAAAACATACTGTATATCGGGATACTTTTCTTTCCATGTTAATATTTCGGAATTGAAATGATCGGGATGAGCATGAGATGACAATACATATAATTTTCCGGAACGACTCAATAATTGCTCGTGAACAATGCCTTCATATCGTTTAACTCCCGAATCCCTGAAGTAATCAATTATAATTGTAATATTTTGATATTCAATCGAAAATCCACTCTGATAAATATAAGTTATTTTCATTCGTTTTTATTATAATTCACAAAATTATGAAATAAATCCATAAACTCTTGACTTTTATTCTCTTTTTCGTAACTTTGCGTTTCAACAAAAAACAACTCAAAAAAGTATTAAATTATATAATCAAGTGAAGATATGAAAAACTTATTTTCAGTAAAAGACCAAGTGGTTGTTATCACCGGCGGCTCCGGAATATTGGGAGAGTCGATGGTACATCACTTTGCAGAACAAGGAGCTAAGGTAGTTATTCTTGACAGAAATGAAGAGACAGGAAAAAATTTAGAGAAAGCTGTGTGCGCAAACAGTGGCGAGGCATGGTTTCTTTATACCGATGTTTTGAACAAAGAAGTGTTGGAAAAAAACTACACCGACATCATGGCAAAATATGGCCGGATCGACGTATTAATCAATGGTGCAGGAGGTAATATGCCCGGCGCAACCATTGCTCCCGACAAAACTATTTTCGATTTGGAAGTAGATGCATTCAAAAAAGTGGTGGATTTGAATCTTTTCGGCACTATCCTTCCTTCAATGGTTTTCACCAAAGCAATGGTAAAACAGAAAAAAGGAAGTATCATCAACATTGCATCCGAATCGGCAATTCGTCCGTTGACGCGCGTTGCCGGATATGGAACCGCAAAAGCTGCCGTCGTAAATTTCACTCAATACATGGCCGGCGAATTGGCAACCAAATTCGGAGAAGGATTGAGAGTGAATGCTATCGCTCCCGGATTTTTCTTGACAGAACAAAACCGGGCATTATTAACAAATCCCGATGGTTCGCATACCGATAGAGCTAAAACCATTCTTGCACATACTCCTTTCAGACGTTTCGGAGAACCCGAAGAATTACTGGGAACTTTGCAATGGTTGGCAAGCGATGCTTCCAAATTCGTAACAGGAACATTAACCGTTATTGACGGTGGTTTCGATGCCTTCTCAATATAGTGGAAAGTTGAAAGTGGAAAATTGAAAATTATGAAACTAAAAGAAAATTACAAATGGTCATTGGTAGTACCAACCAGTATGGGAATCCGCCTGACACCGGTTGCTCAAGGTCAACCTATTCATAAAAGTGATAATTTGTTTATGCAAGCAACAAGTGCAGAAACAAATGTAGCAAGTGTTCCTGCTTATTTAGGATTGCCGGTTAAGGTGTTAACTACTTTTGTAAAAGGCAGTCCGATTGCTCAGTTTATTAAAGATAACTTGCGCAGTCGCAACATGGAATACGAAGGAGTGGAAGTGTCACAAGGTGGCCCTTGGGGATTCCGTCATCAAATTAATATTGCCGACAGCGGTTTCGGCTCTCGCGGACCTCGCGTTTGGAACGACCGCGCAGGCGAAGTAGGTCGCACATTGAACGTGAATGATTTTGATTTGAATCGCATCTTTGGAGAGGAAGGTGTACAAATATTGCACCTTTCAGGTTTGATCGGAGCCTTGTCGCCCGAAACAAGCCGTTTTTGTTTGGAATTAGCGCGTGCTGCTAAAAAATATGGTACAAAAATTTCTTTCGACCTGAACTACAGAGCTACTTTCTGGGAAGGAAGAGAAGAAGAACTGAGTAAAATCTTTAGAGAAATTGCGTCTGTTTCTGATATTTTGGTTGGAAACGAAGAAGATTTTCAACTTTGCTTGGGTATTGAAGGTCCCGAAGCCGGAGGTAAAGACATTGCTGCCGAAATCGAAAAATTCAAAGGAATGATTCGGAATGTGAAGAAAGCATATCCGAATGTTACCGTATTTGCCAATACATTGCGTGAGGTGGTTAATGTAAACAATCACTTGTGGGGTGCTATTTTATTAGCCGGAGAAGAGTGGCATGTGATTGAACCACGTCCAATCAGCGTACTTGACCGGATTGGAGGAGGCGACGGTTTCGTAGGAGGCTTACTTCACGGTATATTGAGAGGTTGGGAACCCGAAAAATGGGTACAGTTTGCATGGGCTACAGGAGCCTTAGCAACTACTTTCATTACCGACTACGGACAACCTGCCGATGAAGACCAAGTTTGGAGTATCTGGAAAGGAAATGCGAGAGTCTTAAGATAACAATTGACAGTTGAAAGTTGAAAATTGAAAGTGTCGTTTCTAATTTTCAACTTTCAACTGTCAACTTTCAACTAAAAAAATATGATATATTTTGAAAGAGGTTCAACAGAGATTGAATTGACTTCCGATGACCTGAAAAAAGGTCTTTTTGAAGCGCTCGAAAAAATGGGAAAAAAGGGAAAAGTGCTTGCCATTCCACCTGATTATACTCGTTTGCCAAGTCGTGCAGGTGAACTTACCGAGTTTGCATGGCAATACTACGGAGACGCTCTTACTGACGTGTTACCTGCTCTCGGCACTCACACACCAATGACCGACAGCCAGATTTCGCACATGTTCGGTTCGTTGCCTGCCTCGCTTATCCGTGAACACGATTGGCGCAACGATGTGATTACACTCGGATATGTTCCTGCCGAATATGTGAACGAAGTGTCGGAAGGGGCTGTAAATTATCCTTGGCCTGCGCAGGTAAACAAGTTGCTCAACGAAGGTGGTTTCGACCTGATACTTTCAATCGGACAGGTCGTTCCTCACGAAGTGGTGGGAATGGCCAATTACAACAAAAATATCTTTGTTGGTACGGGTGGCGTTGAAGGCATCAATAAAAGCCATTTTGTGGGTGCAGCCTACGGAATGGAACGCATGATGGGACATTCCGATACGCCTGTTCGTCGCATTTTCAATTATGCCTCCGAACATTTTGCCGCTCACTTGCCCATCGTGTATGTGCAAACGGTTGTCGGATTAGACAAAACCGACGGTAAAGTGAAATGTCGCGGATTGTTTATCGGTGATGATTTTGAGGTTTTCAATTTGGCAGCAAAATTAGCGCTTGAAGTAAATTTTGAAATGCTCGAACGTCCGTTGAAAAAAGTAGTGGTTTATCTCGATCCTACCGAATTTAAAAGCACTTGGCTCGGAAACAAGGCAATTTACCGTACCCGAATGGCAATCGACGACGACGGAGAACTGATAATCATTGCACCCGCCCTCAAAGAGTTTGGCGAAGATAAGGAAATTGACCGCCTTATTCGCAAATATGGTTATAAAGGTACGCCTACAACGCTCAAAGCCTGTGACGATAACGAAGAATTGCGCAACAATCTGAGTGCAGCCGCTCACCTTATTCACGGCTCAAGCGAAGGACGTTTCAACATTACTTACTGCCCGGGTAGAAATACGGAAAATCTTACGCAAGCCGAGATAGAAAGCGTAGGTTTCAATTATGATATTATTGATGAGATAACAGCCCGTTACAACCCTGAAACGCTGAAAGACGGATTTAACACTTTGCCCGACGGTGAGGAAATATTTTATATCTCCAATCCGGCTTTAGGCTTGTGGGCTTATCGCGAACGTTTTAAATGATATATGAGAAAACTTAAAATAGTTACCGATGATAAAATCCCTTTTCTGAAAGGAGTTTTAGATCCTTATGTGAATGTCGTTTATTTACCCGGTTCCAAGACAACGGCAGCCGATGTCGTCGATGCGGATGCGATTTTTACACGAACTCGCACGCACTGCAATAAGGAATTGTTGCACGGAAGTAGCGTCCGGTTAATTGTAACGGCCACAATCGGTTACGACCATATAGATACGGCTTATTGCGAGGCGAATGGCATTCGGTGGGTTAATGCCCCCGGATGCAATTCATCGTCTGTTCAGCAGTACATTACCGCATCTTTATTGGTGTTGGCAAAAGAAAAAAATCTGAATTTGCCGGATATGACGCTTGGAGTAATCGGAGTAGGAAATGTGGGCAGTAAAGTAGCAAAAGTCGGAGCTGCTTTGGGTATGCGTGTGTTACTGAACGACCCTCCGCGTGCAGAATCGGAGATCGGCCTGAGCCAAAAAGAGGGAGATGCGGCATTTACCTCATTGGAGCAACTATTAAAAGAAAGTGATATTGTTACCTGTCATACACCATTAACAAAAGAAGGCCCCCACCCGACTTATCATTTGTCATCTCACGACTTCTTTAATCAAATGAAAAACGGTGCGGTATATATCAACTCCGCTCGTGGTGCGGTAACGGATTCCGTTGCATTGAAACAAGCCGTCATCTCGAGCGCAGCGAGAGATCTCCCGAAACTTTCTGCCTACATCTTAGACGTTTGGGAAGGAGAACCTAACCTCGATTTAGAATTGCTGGAAAACGCTTTGATAGGCACTCCCCACATTGCAGGTTATTCTTCCGACGGAAAAGCCAATGGAACAGCAGTCTGTGTTCGTGAGTTTTGCCAATTCTTCGGCTTGGACGTTTTGCATGATTGGTATCCGGATACCGTTCCGGCACCTCCCATGCCGACTATTATCAGCATCGATTGCGAAGGAAAAACTGCACAGCAAGTTTTTTATGAGGCAGTAACGCATACTTATCCTATTTGGGAAGACAGTTTGCGCTTGAAACAAACTCCTGCCGATTTCGAGAAACAACGAGGAGATTATTGGATTCGTCGTGAGTTTGGCAGTTTTACCATACAACTTAAAAATCCTACAGAAACGATAGTTAACGGACTTCGTTCTTTAGGTTTTAAAGTATAATTTTTGTTTGGTGTAGTCACAGACCATAGCCGTCAGGTTAAGGAGATAACTTGTTAAATATCAGAGGAAAACAAAAAGAATCCCGTTAGGGATTCAAGCTCGGTAGAAACGATAGAAATACCACCATACCCTTGCATGCCGTTAGGTATGCATACAAATTGAATTCTGTAGCATACCTACGGCATGCTGTTTGAGGATGGGAAACATTTATTTCTACCGAGCTTAAATCCCTACGGGATTGGTTAATAGTCGTTTGCGATCTTAACCTGACGGCTATGATCACAGACTACGCCGAACGGCTAAGCAGAAAGTATAGGTGATAGACCTTAGTTCAATTATAAAAATGAATTTATTTATACAAAAATGATAATATAACTGCGCCAAAGTCCCCTTTAGGGGATTTAGGGGTTAAAAATTAAATTAAAATGAAAAAATTAGCAGACATTGGTTTGATTGGTTTAGCCGTAATGGGCGAAAACTTAGTGCTTAACATGGAGAGTAAAGGCTTTACGGTAGCTGTTTATAACCGTACCGTCTCCAAAGTTGATGATTTCGTGAATGGTCGCGGTAAAGGAAAAAACTTTATCGGTACTCATTCGATTGAAGAATTATGTAAATCGCTCGAACGTCCTCGCAAAGTGATGATGCTGGTTAAAGCCGGTCAGGCTGTGGATGATTTTATTGAGCAAATCATTCCTCATTTGGAACCGGGTGATGTAATTATTGATGGCGGAAACACTCACTTCCCGGATACTATTCGTCGCACGGCATACGTGGAAAGCAAAGGTTTACTGTATATCGGTACAGGTGTATCAGGTGGTGAAGAAGGCGCTTTGAAAGGCCCGTCGATGATGCCCGGAGGTTCTTCTGCAGCTTGGCCGTTGGTGAAACCTATCTTCCAATCTATTTGTGCCAAAGCAGATGGCGCTCCTTGTTGCGACTGGGTAGGCGAAAACGGAGCCGGCCACTTTGTGAAAATGGTACACAACGGTATCGAATACGGTGATATGCAGTTGATTTGCGAAGTATATCAAATCATGAGAGACTTGTTGGGTATGTCGGCTCAGGAAATGCACGAAGTATTCAAAGAATGGAACGCAGGAGAATTGGATAGCTATCTGATTGAAATCACACGCGATATTCTTGGTTACAAAAACGAAGAAGGCGAAGTAGTCGTTGATAAAATCTTAGATACAGCCGGACAAAAAGGTACCGGTAAATGGACAGGTGTTGCCGCATTGGATCTCGGTGTTCCATTGACATTAATCGGAGAATCTGTGTTCGCACGTTGTCTTTCTTCACAAAAAGATGAGCGCGTGATTGCATCTAAACAATTAACCGGTCCGAAACCTGTGTTTACAGGAGATAAAGCGGCTTTTATCAATGATTTGAAGAATGCTTTGTATGCGTCAAAAATTGTATCTTATGCACAAGGTTACTTGTTAATGAAAGAAGCAGCTAAAGAATACAAATGGAATCTGAATAATGGCGGTATCGCTCTGATGTGGAGAGGCGGATGTATCATTCGTTCTGTATTCTTGGGAAAAATTAAAGATGCTTTCGATAAAAATCCGGATTTAACAAACTTGTTGCTTGATCCGTTCTTCAAAGAAAAAGTACTTTCTGCTCAAGATAGCTGGAGAAAGGTTATTACAACTGCGCTTGCAAATGGTATTCCTACTCCTTGTTTCTGTGCCGCACTTACTTATTTCGACGGATATCGCACAGAGAAACTTCCGGCAAACTTGCTTCAAGCACAACGCGACTATTTTGGTGCTCACACCTACGAACGTATCGATAAACCACGCGGCGAATATTTCCATACCAACTGGACAGGTAGAGGCGGAAATACATCTGCATCGACTTACATCGTATAATTCGTAATTTGAAGGGCTGTAAAAATGGAACGCAGATGACACGGAAATGCGTTCCATTTTTACATACTCATTTCTATTGCTGCCGACTCAATTTCTCCTCCCACCGGTGGCCTTTCTTTGGCCAGACATATTTCAATAGTTTCTATATCCGGAAATTCTTTTTTTATCTTTCGTAAAATTCTTCCGGCAACATGTTCCAATAATTTAGATGGAATCTCCATTTCTGCTTTGACAATATTGTAGATTTCGGCATAGTTTATCGTATCCGACAAATTATCGGTTTCCGACGCTTTCAATAAATCTACATACAACTTCAAATCTACAATAAAAGTATTCCCTACTATTTGTTCTTGCTCCATGACTCCATGAAAAGCATAAAATTTCATTTTATTAAGCCGTATTGAGTTTTTCATCATTAAAAATGTTTATTTTTTCTACAAATTTGCAAATAAAATCCGAAATCCGTTTGATTCCTTCCAAAACTTATGTTATTTTTGTAAATCTCTTATTTTTGAAAAACATAATACAATGAAAGGAAAACAAATCATATCGACAGGAATTCATAATAGTTTGGCCGAAGGAACAATATTAAAGGGAGAAATTAAGGCAGAAGAAGATTTCCGGATCGACGGAATTGTTGAAGGTAGTATTAATTGCAGCGGAAAAATCGTGATCGGCCCCAGAGGGTCTGTAATCGGGCAAATCAATTGTGCCAATGCCGAACTGTTAGGAAAATTGCAGGGGAAAATATATACCGGAGCATTGATTCTTAAATCTACGGCAGTATATTCCGGAGATGCGATTGTTAAATCAATGGAAATCGAGCCGGGCGCCACATTTAACGGAACATGTACGATGCAGGACAAAGATTCCCCTAATAATTTGTAGCCAGCCTTCTAATTCTGTTCAATAGTGCCGGATGCGAACTGTGCCAAAATACATATCCCGGATGAGGATTTATGTTGGTAAGTGATTTAGCAGCATTCTTTTTTAATCCGCTGATCAACGCATTTTGCAATTTGAAATTTCTTACATAAGCATCAGCCTCATATTCATTCTCCCTTGAGATAGCGTTAACAAATAATCCTATCAATCCGGAAATAGGAGCGAACAAGAACATAAATCCTATTAACCCTAAGTGAAAAGATGGCGTATCACTTCCTAATGCTTTGGAAAGTACCGGGTTATCAAGAAACAACGATAAGATAAAAAGGGTTACTCCGGTAGTAATTATAGATATGATTAATGATTTAGGGATGTGATTATGCTGGTAATGCCCGATTTCATGAGCTATAACTGCTAAGATTTCATCGTCATTCAACTCTTTTATTAAAGTGTCGTATAAAACAATACGTTTTTTAGGCCCGAATCCGGTAAAATAAGCATTAGCTTTGGTACTTCTTTTCGAGCCGTCGATTAGGTAAATGTCTTGATATTCAAACCCTGCATTCCAAACAAACGTTTCAATTTTTTGTTTTAATTCTCCGGAAGGCAATCTTCGTTGTTTGTTAAAAAGAGGAACAATCCATTTGGAATAAAACATGGCCGTCAGTATCGAAAACAGAGAAATTACGCCCCATGCCAATAACCAAAACCATCCTCCGACATGTTTGTAAATAACTAAGATAACGAATAATATACTTCCTCCAATGCTAACTGTAAGCATGAGTTGTTTCAAAGTATCGATAATAAACAATTTTTTTGTCGACTTATTAAATCCGAATCTTTCTTCAATTACAAACGTATTATACCACTGAAAAGGGAGACTAATAATTTGTGTAATCAACACAATAATCCCTATATATATCAACGATAATAAAATAAAATTTTCTGTTACTTGTCTGATTAATCTATCTAAATAGCCGAATCCACCCAACAGGAGTACGGTTACAATAATGACAAAAGAAAAACTTTCGGATACAAAACTAAAACGGCCGTTGGCTTTTTGATAAGCCCGTTGGCGATCCCATTCTGTTTCATCATAAATGCCCTTTAACTCTTGAGGAATCTCGGCATTCATCCTTTTTCTATTAAGGAAACTCAAAATTTGCTCCCATAAAAAGTTGAGAGTGATAATAGTAACAATAGCATACAATACTATTTTTTCCATACTTAACGTGTCGTAGATCATAAGACGTGTCCTTTTTAATATGCGCTTTTTTAATATATAGATATAAAAAAAAAGAAAAGCAACCCACCTGATTGATGTGTATGCTTTTCTTTTTTGCTCTCCCTCTTGGACTTGAACCAAGGACCCTCTGATTAACAGTCAGATGCTCTAACCGACTGAGCTAAGGAAGAATTTTCAGCATTTCCTAAAATGCTTGTGCAAAGATAATACTTTTTTTAACATTCACAAGAGGCAATGCATTTTATTTATCGCCCTGTAGATTCAATCAAGCTTTTGATTTTATGATTTAAATTTTCATTTGCAATCAAATCTTCAACATTGAGGTGCATTCTGTATCTCCAGTAATGTCGCGGATTTACAGGAATGTTTATTCGTTCTGAATCGACATCCGAATTTCTTACCTTTTCATCGACAGAAAGCCAATCTTGCAAAGGAATAATAACCAACATAGATGGTGTCCACAAATGGTTTCTCAATATTTGCTCGCATAATTCGGGCGTACAATCTTCGGGCGCATCTCCAAAACGGTGCAATACTTGATTGTAATAGCGTTGTATTTTTTCGCGATCTTCCCGCCACCATCCGCGAATGGTAGTCATATCGTGTGTCGAGGTCGTACAGACTGAATGATAGGGTAATTTACTCAAATCGGCAAATTCGACATTGCATTCTTTCGGCATACGCTCGATTTCCAAGCTAAGAATCTGCAACTTGTGCATTACTTCAGGAACCGATTGCGGAATCATACCTAAATCTTCTCCGCAAACCAACATATCGGTACATGAAACCAATGGAATCAAGTGTTTATAACCTTTCTCTTTCCAAAAATCATTGTGTCGCTGGTAAAAGAAATCCCAATACAAGTGGTCGAAAGCGTATTTATCTGAATTGTTTAATTCTCTGTATGAGAACGAATTCATGCCCGAAATACGAGGATGATACTTTCCTGTTTCTTTCGCATCCGGAATGAAAAGCGTTTCATCTAATATGGCGTAAAGTCCGTTTCTAATCCGAATACTCTTTTCGTCTGTTTTTCCGGCAAAATATTGTTGAACTTTTACTTGTGTGTTGAATTTCTCTTTCGGAGCAAAATGGAAAGAAGAAGAACGTTGCAAAAACACATCGCAAACTTCAGCCACATCGGCTCCAAATAATTCGGGGAGAAACGCATCGTTAATATAGGGAGCAATATAACGTTCTTTTATAAAGTTGAATCCGAAATCTGCTATTTCTTGTATGCTCAAAGGCATGGCAGGATTAAAAGTACCGCATAAGCCTTGCACATATTTTTCTGCCATTTCCCAAATACGGAAAAATCCAAGAATGTGATCAATACGATAGGCATCGAAATAATCCGACATTTTGATAAATCGTTTCTTCCACCAAGCAAAATCATCTTTTTCAATTTCTTCCCAATTGTAGGTTGGAAAACCCCAGTTTTGTCCGGTTGTAGAAAAATCGTCCGGAGGAGCTCCTGCCTGAGCATTCATATTAAAATACCGCGGCTCAGTCCACGCCTCTATACTTGTTTTGCTGACGCCAATCGGAATATCTCCTTTCAAAACCACGCCATTTGAATAGGCGTAATCTCTCACTTCCTGAAGTTGTTTATCCAAGTGATATTGAAGAAAATAATAAATGGCAATTTCGTTGTAATGCTCCGCAGTTTCGGCAGATAATTTCTCTATTTCCACTTTATCGTATCGAGCATATTGACCCCATTTAGAGAAATCGGATGTATTATGTTTATCCCGCAAATAAGAATAAGCAGCGTATGGCACTAACCAACTTCTGTTTTTCTCAAAGAATGCTTTAAATTCTTCCGAAAGCAAAGTTTTCTTGCCGTCTTGCTCGAAAATATCTCTAAAAAAAAACCATTTAACGTGATCAACCTGCTCGTAATCAACTGAATTCAAGGCATTCAACTCTTGTTGCTTTTTTGTATAAAATTCAGCCTTTTTATTATCATTCAAAACACCCATTTGCTGCAAATTCAAATACAACGGATGAAGCGCATATATGGAAATCGCATTGTATGGATAGGAATCCATCCAAGTATGAGCCATTGTCGTATCGTTAATCGGCAATATCTGAATGATTTTTTGTCCGGTTAACTTTGCCCAATCAATCATTTTTCTAAGGTCTGCAAAATCGCCTATTCCAAAGTTGCTTGAAGTTCTTAGCGAAAAGACAGGAATAACCAATCCGGCACATTTGAAGTCGGGAGTTCCCTCTTTGAATCTCAATCCGGACACAATACAAACCTGATTATCTTCTATGATTGGAAATTTCAGTACTCTGTTTTCTCCTTGCTCCCAGCGTGCAACAGATTTATCGGAATTATTGAGTATCAAGAATTTATATTCTACCGGATTTCCTAAATTTCCGGCATCTAATTCTACGCTCCATTGGGGAAATTTATCGCAACTCAAAATCAGTGCTTTTGAAACATCCCAGTTTCCCAATTCCTCCTGATTTCCGAGGACTGCCAAACTTTGGGTGTTTTTTACAGAAGGAGCCAACACTTTCAGTAAAACCTTTTTATCGGATTTGACCACTCGCTCGAATTTATCACATGGATGAGCAAACAGACTTTTGGTAAACGCAGAAGAATAATACGCTAAATTTTGCGGCCGATCTTGCCAATAATCGAGTAAAAAATAGGTTTTAGAAACATCGCTTATTTTCAATGAATGGTTGGCATTCCATTCTTCAAACATTACTTTGTTATTGGCTTTGAGATAGTATCTATACTCAAATTCAACTGCATTATCAGGCAAATCGAGCACAAGTTTCCAATTGCCATCTCCGCAACATTCCATTGCTTTCGCCTCGTATATCTCCCAGTTTCCTAATTCCGGAATAGAGCCTGTTATGTATAAGGATTGTCCGAAAATTGTGTAAAAGTTTATATTGAAAGTGATCTTCATAATATATGTTAGAGGTAATTATCTGTTATACCGTGCAAAATAATCATCTATTTCAGGGCGAAGTTCCATTCCTGCTTGCTCAAAACAGTCAAGTAGTTCATTATAAGCACCTTCTCCACCGAGAAAATCCCAGAATCTTTCAGCTACCATAAGTTCATTTTTTGTATCAATCATTCCCTTCATTGTCCACATTTTATATGGCTCAGGTGCATATGGATTATATGGAATGGCAATAAGCGTATTTACTTTTGCTGATTTATTTTCTGTTAAAGCAATGCCTGTCCAAGTTAGCAATGTTTGTTTGAATTTTTGAAAGCCATCTTTATTTGGTTTAGCTGTTTTAATATCAAACAAAAACTGTTCTCCTTTTTCGTTTTCAACGAACAAATCTACCTTTGTGGGTTTTAGTTTATTAAAAGCTCCTGTTAATGAAGATTTTATTATTTCCACTTCTTTAACTTTATCGGGATTTCCGTCAATAGAAAGTTGATTGATTATATCTTGTATTTTATGCTGGCAATCTTTATAAATCTGATTACCAACTATATATTGCGAAACAACTTTTGCAAAATTATCTTTTGCTAAGGCAACGGCCACGGGCTCAAAAATTGACGAACCGAAAGTTGTATTTAATGATTGCATAAACGAAAACAAAGCCATTCTGTCTTTTCCTAATAATCTTATATGAAAAGGCATTACATTATTTTTTGGCTTGTAGTTTTTTAACTTTTTACGCAAGCAATCTACAATGACTTGTTGAATTTGGGATTTTTGTTGGTTTGTTAGTGACATTTTGGTGTTTTATTGTTTTCTTAAAAATTTATTTCCACACTCAGATTAAGCCAACTTGCAATTTTTTGGATAGCCTTGCTGGTCTGACTTTGACTTTGGTTGACCCAGAGAAAAATACCGGGCTTAATTTCTTTTGAAGCCACATGATTATTTGCATAGGAAAGTTTTTTCAAGTAAGATAAATCTTTTCTATCCATCGTAACAACAACAGCAGGTTCTTTCTCATAAACTGAGATATTGTCATTTTCACGATTTCGAGTGATAAAAATGTTTCTCATAATTTTATGTGCTTTTTAAATGAAAAATACTTTCCGAATAAGCCGTTTTATCCTTTTCCGTTCTGTTCAGCACTGGTCGGCGGAATTGATTTACAATCTTCATTCCTGCATTTTCGGCAATGCTTGGATACATGTTATATTTGTCGTTTGCCACGAGGAAAATATCGTAATCGTCTGCTAAAAAACGTTTGCAGTTGTTTAGCACATCTGAAATTCCTTGAATATAACTTTGTTTAGCATCTTTGCCTTGTCCTTTGAAAAGCGGTCCTATTTCTAATTCGTCTTTGCGGTCAAAACCGAATAAGTCGTAAGCATAGGCATGTTGCTCGTGGTAGTCAATCAATCCAACATAGGGTGGTGAAGAAAAGATTCCTTTGATTTTTTGTTTTTCCAATAACTTGCCAAATTCGGCATTGCGTTTTTTTACTTCCTCAAAAATATCAATATTACAACTGTCGCCTGTCAAGCAAAGTTGAAATGTACTTGTCCTCAATTTGTCGAATTGCAACAGTCGGCTAACCGTATCTTTAGAATAAGTCTTCCACCACTTCATGATTGAAAACAAAGGCTTGCAGATTTTTCCGTGTTTTCTGCAATAATATGTTGCGGTTATAGGTTCTAAAAGCGTTGCCAAATCAGCATGCGTAGTAGCTCGGCAGCTACGGATTGTACGGCTCAAAATTATACTGATAATTTTTTTGGTACTTATAGTTTGTATCTTTTTGATTTCTTCAAAAACAAAATCTATCTCATTTCTAATATGTTGAGAATACCATTTATCAAGGAAGGCCTTGTCTTTATCTTGTCTAAGTTTTATGTTGTATTCTCTTACAAGCTTTTCATAAATTAGCAAAAACTGTTTTTCTTTCTCCTCTCCGTATTTCTTTTCGTTGATTTCGCCATTTCGCAAGCGATACTTGTACTCAGGAACAGGAAAATACTGATTATTAAATACATTCAATTCTTGCAGTAGTTTTTCTTCAAACTCAACAACATGAGAATTTTTGATAAAACTTTCCAATGCTTTGGTAATTCTATTTATTTCGTTTTTTAAATCAGCAATATTATATTTCGCAATTTTGCAATTTCCAATCAAAGCATTAAATGCAGAAACATCAACACCAATGGCATTTATACCAAGTTCGGAAGATTGCACCATTGTTGTTCCACTTCCCGAAAAAGGGTCAAGTATAATATCGCCTTCTGCAAAATAAGTTTCAGTTTTGAAGTTATCTGTATGATTATCCAAAAAATATTCAACCAACTGCGGAATAAATTTACCCTTATACGGATGCAAGCGATGTACATGTTTGGTGGTTTCGGATTCTTTGTATTGTTCAAATGACAATGCCCAATTCAAATCTTCGCCCAATTTATCTTTAAAATAATTTTCTCTTGAGGCAAGATATTTTTCATAATAATTCTTCAATTCATTTTGCAAGACTTGTGTTGAGCCGTTTTCTCCGATTTTTTGTATTAATCCGTATTGTATCAAGTAAGCAATATTTGAGGTAGTTACACTTTTACCTGTATAACTACTTGCCCATTCACTTGCTTGCTTTATGTTCAAAAGTTCACTCATTATTTTTCAACATTTCCTTATACAATGCTTTGTCAGAAAGGATTTCAATCGCTTTTTCCAAATCCGGATCATTTTTCAATGCTTCGAGAATCTCTCCTTTTTGATAATAATAACGTTTAACTATTTCTTGAGCCAGAAATTTAGAAATTACGTCTTTATACAAATCCAAATCGCGATCTAAATTCGGTTTCAATCTTTCTTCCAACGCTTTGAATTCTTCTGATGCTACATCCATATATCCTTCAAACTCCATTGTTTCTTTCAGGGCATCCATTGCTTTGCCGCTTTGCCGGTCGTAATCAAAATTCTTCTCTTTTACGAAAGTCTTAAACTGTTGATAATTTTCATCAGTTATAACAAACTCAGCCACAGGAGGTATTGTTTTATGAACCCGTTTGAATTCCGTAGCAAAATCAAACAAAATATAATCGGATACTAAATAGTAAATGATACTGGGAATCTTTTTTTCTTCGACCACAAAATCAGGAGTAACTCCTCCGCCATCTCTGACTTCCCTGCCTTTAGAGGTCAAGAACACAGATGTCAGACTATCGGGAACGGCAGCTACACTTCCATCCGGATTGCGGTGCGAATAATCAATCGCTTGTATACAACGACCACTCGGAATATAATACTTGGAAGTCGTTATTTTGAGGCCTCCATTGTAAGGCAATTCGCGACTTGCCTGTACCAATCCCTTTCCGAAAGTACGGGAGCCAACAATAACTGCCCGATCCAAATCTTGCAATGCACCTGCCACAATTTCGGACGAAGACGCAGAACCTCGATTAACCAAAACCGCCAAAGGAATTTGGTTATCGACAGGCTCTTGTGTTGTCCGGTAAGTTCTATCCCATTGTTTAAGTTTTCCTTTAGTTGTAAGAACTATTTCTCCCTTGGGAACAAATATATTGGTCAATTGTATGGCATCATTCATTAATCCTCCGGGATTATCTCTTAAATCAAGAATCAAAGAAGTAATCTGTCGATTATTTTTCAAGTCCTCAAATGCAGCTTTCACATCAGCAGCAGACTGATCTGTAAAGTTGGAAAGATAAATATATCCGACATTATCTCTTATCACTCCATAATATTTTACAGGCTCTATATGTATTCTTTTACGGGTAATATTTACTGTTTGAGGTTTTTTCTCTCCCTGACGTTGAAATTTAATCTTAACGATTGTATTAGGTTGACCTTTTAATTTTTCATCGGCGTATGCATCTGTTTTCCCGACAAGGCTCTCACCATCGATTTCCAAAATTTCATCTCCGGCTTGAAGTCCGGCTAAATCAGCAGGCATTCCTTCAAAAGGTTCTGTGATGTAGACTTTTCCATTCCGTTGAGCAATACCGGATCCGATTCCTGCATATTCTCCAGTGGTTATGAATTTAAGTTCCGAGATTTCTTCTTCGGGAAAATAATTCGTATAAGGATCGAGTTTGCTCAACATATAATCGATACCGTTCCTGATAACCTTTTTAGCATTGATCGTATCGACATAAAACATATCCAACTCTTTAACCAAAGCATTGAATACATCCAATTGTTTGCTGGTCTCAAAATGTTCTTCTTCTGTTTGTTGAGCTTTCGTGTAGGGACAAAAAAATAGTCCTCCCAAAAGGACAAGAAAAATTAACCGGAATTTATTCATATTTTACATATTTATTCATGAGATTCCTCACTACGTTCGGAATGACCGCTATCCCCCTTTGGAGGGGCAGGGGGAGGATATTGTGTGTTTACTATCATTTTTGTTTATTATCAAGGCCCTCCCCCTGCCCCCTCCAAAGAGGGATAGCTGACGCCTGATTTCAAAAACAAAGGTAGCAATATTTGAATTTAATTCAAAATCTCAACCGCTTTGTTTTTAATTTTTAACCAACAGTCTTCTGTTAACTTAGTTCCCACCGTTTCAACAATATTAGCCGCCAGTAATGAGCCTATTTTTCCGCATTGTTCCAAACTTGCGCCTTTAGAGAGAGCATAGAAGAAACCGGCTGCATAATAATCTCCGGCACCGGTTGCATCAATAGCATTGGCTTTATATGCAGGCACATACACGACTTCTTTTCCGTTGGAAATCAAAGAGCCATTCTCCCCCATTTTGACGATTGCAATATCCACATATTCAGCAATTTGCATAACAGCTTCTTCCGGTGATTTTCCGGTTAAAACGCGGGCTTCTTCTTCGTTGGCAAAAACAATATCAACGTATTCGACGATTATTCTTTCCAAAAATTCCCGATTGGCCTCTACGACGTTATAACTTGCCAAGTCGATTGCAATTTTAAGTCCATATAGCTTGGCCATTCTAATCGCCTGTTCGATTAAGGCATAATTTTGCACCAAATAACCTTCGATATAAAAATAATCGTATGATTTGAAAGTATCGGCATCTAATTCTTCCGGTGTAAGGTTTGCAGCAGCTCCCAAGTAAGTTCCGAAAGTGCGTTCTCCATTAGGAGAAATCAAAGTCATAGCTGTTCCGGAAGGAGCATTTTCTGTAATAAAATGAGGTATAATTCCGGTTTTCGTTATTTCATCGATATAAAATGCACCGTATTTATCCGATCCGACTTTACCGATAAATCCTGCCGGCATTCCCATTCTGGCCAATGCCTTCGAAGTATTGGAGGCGGAACCTCCGGTAGTCATTTCTTTCTCCAAATTTTCGATTTTCTCGAAAATATATGCTCGTTTATCACTATCAATTAACGTCATACTACCTTTCGGAAGATTCAATTCGGTTAATAAATCATCGCCTTTCATTAATGCTGAAATGTCTACCAAGGCATTGCCCATTCCCAATATTTTCATGTTTTTTCAAAAAAATTTCTGCAAAGATATTGCATATTTAGAAAATTGCACTACTTTTGCATCGCATTTGAGAAAAAATGCAAAAATTCTTCCTTAGCTCAGTCGGTTAGAGCATCTGACTGTTAATCAGAGGGTCCTTGGTTCAAGTCCAAGAGGGAGAGCAAAAAAAGCTGTCGTATAAATACGACAGCTTTTTTTGTCAATTGTGTGTCTAATATTATTTAGCACATTCTTCTGTATAAGCAACAATGTGTTTCGGCAACTCTGTCCATTTAACGGTAGGAAATTGACTTATAACGGCATCACAACCTTTCCAAAACAAAGGAAATTCTTTTTTGTAATCTTTCATTGTCAATACATAAGCAACAGGGTCTCCTGCTTTTTTCACATAATAAGATTTCGCATCTCCACCAACCACTTTAATTCCAGCAACTCCCAATGAAGCTGTTTCCTTAGCAAATGGGTCGTTAAACACAATTACACCTTTACTGAAAGACGGATTTAACACTTGCATCATCATATTATAATTCTTTTTCTTTATTTTCACACCAGTGCTTTCAAAGTAAACATATCCTTGGTCAAGTAAATCATTGTTTAGCTTTTCGTTGTTCCATTTTTTTGCATTCGTTAAAAATTCGGCGGTTTTAGCCAATTTATCAAAACCTGATGGCATAAGATACATATAAGCAATTTTATCAGCCTTAAGGGTTTGTTTTTTTACCCCGTCATCTACTGTAACTGACTCAATTTGCCCTTTTTTACGTTTAAGCTTTATGGTACCTTTTATTTCTGTACCGTCTTTTAAAGTAATATAAGCGGGTTCCTTACCAGAAAAAACAGCAGAAGGAGTTAAAAATTGCTGCGCATTTAGCTGCGAAAAACAAAAAACTACTAACAAGAGGAAAATAACCTTTTTCATAAAATTTTAAAATTTAATATTTTTTACCTACTCTAACGATTTTCGGTATTCTCGCCTTACTCTTTTATGGGATTTTCAGGAAACTCCATTTTTACTTTTTAAAACGAATTCTTACAAACCAAAAGTTTTACGAAAACCTAAAGACACTTGAAACACTCCGGCAGAGTATGTTTTCTCGTTCAATTTGTAATTTGCAGGAACAAAATAGGCAGCAGAAATAACAAAACTTCCTAAATTAATTCCGACTTCAGGGCGAATACCAAATGCGGAGGCTTTTTGAGGTTCACTAATGACAACCCCCATCATTTTAACCTCCGGCGTAGAAAATTGAGACAAACCGGCGGATAACGAAACATAAGGTGTAACGCTCATATCAAGAAACTTATAATATGCTTTTACCCCATAAAGTGAAAGTCCGTACATTCCAATATCAAAGCTGCTTTCTGAACTGCTCACCCCAAATAATAGAGAACCATTGTAGGTAATCCCTACTCCCAATTTGTTATTGAGCTGGCCGAAGTGATACAATGCATCCACATCGAACGCTAAACCTCCATTTGAACTTTTCTCGCCATCGGCTTTTTCAAATGCTTTTCCTTGAGGTACTCCCCAACCGAATTGCCCTCCAATTGATAATTGTTGAGCAAAAATTCCTGATGCAAACATTAAAACTGTTGCAAATAAAAATAACTTTTTCATGATTAAAAAATTTAAATAATTAATAAGTTCGTGCGTCAATAAAGTTAGTGTACACAATGATTTTACAAATATATTTATAAATTTAACATATACAATGTATTTTTGTTAAAAAATTTACACATACAAAAATGCAAAATACACCAATAAAGAAAAAACCCTCGCAAACCTACTGATTCACAAGAGTTTTCAATAAAAGTACGCGGGACGGGATTTGAACCCACACACCGTAACCGGCACCACCCCCTCAAAGTGGCGTGTCTACCAATTCCACCACCCGCGCAAAATAAGATTTGTTGAAGAAAAAAGCGACCGAAGTCGCTATCGAACTTTCAGAGCGAAAGACGGGACTCGAACCCGCGACCCTAACCTTGGCAAGGTTATGCTCTACCAACTGAGCTACTTTCGCATTTGCGGCTACAAAGGTAAAATATTTTTTTTAATGCACAAAAAAATCGCTTTTTTTCTGCTATCTTTGCAAACTTAAAGAGAAAGTGATGGTGAAAAAGCGAAAAAAAACGAATTTCTGGAAAAGAATCGGATTCAAATATAAACTCTCCGTACTGAACGAAAATACATTGGAGAATTTGTTTTCCTTTCGCATATCCGGACTTTTTGCTTTTTTAATAGTTGCTTTTTTTGCTGCATTATTAATTTCTCTGACTGCTGTCGTGATTATTAATACTCCCATTCGTAACTATTTGCCGGGGTATTTGGATTCTGAAATCAGAAAAGACATCGTTGATAACGCCTTGAGAGCAGATTCTTTAGAATCTGCTTTAGAGAAACAAAATCGCTATTTAGAGAATATTTCAAGTATTTTCAGGGGCGACACCGTAGCGCCCTCGGTTTTTCTTACCGACACATTATACACTTCCGGAAAAGGTCTTGAAAGATCGAAAAGAGAAGAGGAATTTCTTGCCAACTACGAAGAACAGGAAAAATACAACCTGTCATCTCTTCCCGCATCTAATACACTTCCCGACAATATTATTTTTTATCGTCCGGTGAGGGGTGTGATTTCTTCCAAATTCGACCCGAAAGAAAGACATTTTGGTATCGACATCGCAGCAGCACCCAAAGAGAGTGTTTTGGCAACATTAGGCGGGACGGTTGTATTTACCGGTTTCGATGCTAATGCCGGATATGTTATACAACTACAACACAAAAACGGATTGGTATCCATTTACAAACATAATGCATTGTTGCTTAAAAAAGAAGGAGAAGAAGTCGTTGCCGGAGAGGCCATAGCATTGGTCGGAAATACGGGTAAATTATCGACCGGAACACACTTGCACTTTGAAATTTGGTTCAATGGATTTCCTATAAACCCGGAAACTGTGATAGTATTTTGAGATGACGGAGAAAAAGAGAAAACAAATAGCCATATTAGGTTCTACCGGTTCTATAGGCACACAGGCATTACAGGTTATCAAAGAGCATGCCGATACTTTTGAGGTATACGTTTTGACGGCCAATAATCAAGTAGATTTATTAATTGCTCAAGCACGGGAATTTTTACCTGAAATTGTTGTTATTGCCAATGAAGATAAATATCTTTATTTGAAAGAGGCTTTACAAGACTTACCGATTAAAGTTTATGCCGGACAAGATGCCATTTCGCAAGTTGTGCAATTCGAACCTATCGATATTGTTTTAACAGCCATGGTTGGCTATTCGGGCTTGAAACCGACTATTTCAGCGATTAAAGCAGGAAAAGTCATCGCATTGTCGAACAAAGAAACATTGGTTGTTGGAGGCGAATTAATCGCCAAATTGGCTTTAGAAAACAAAACTCCTATCATACCTGTCGACTCGGAACATTCGGCCATTTATCAGTGCTTGATAGGCGAATTCGATAATCCTGTTGAAAAAATTATCCTTACGGCTTCGGGAGGCCCTTTCAGAACATATTCTAACGAACAATTACGCCATGTAACGAAACACCAAGCTTTGAAACATCCGAATTGGGATATGGGTGCAAAAGTAACCATCGACTCTGCATCTATGATGAATAAAGGATTTGAGATGATTGAGGCCAAATGGTTGTTCGATGTTGAACCAGAACAAATCGAGGTGATTGTGCATCCGCAGTCGATTATTCATTCGATGGTTCAATTTCAAGATTCGTCGATTAAGGCACAGTTGGGATTGCCCGATATGCGTTTGCCGATTCAATATGCTTTGGCTTATCCCGAAAGATTACATTCGTCTTTTGAAAGATTGGATTTTAATAAATATTCGAGTTTAACATTTGAGACTCCGGATATGGAAAAATTCCGTAATTTGGCGTTTGCTTACGAGGCGATTCGAAAAGGCGGGAATATGCCTTGTATCTTAAATGCTGCCAACGAGATTGTTGTAGCTGCTTTCCTGCAAGAAAAAATCGGTTTTTTACAGATGAGCGATATTATTGAACAAACGATGCTTGAAGTCGGCTTTATAGCATCTCCCAAATACGAAGATTATGTACAAACTGATGCGGAGGCAAGAGCCAAAGCAACAGAAAAATTATAAATATGGAATCAATTTTAATTAAAGCGTTACAGTTAATTTTAAGTTTGTCGATACTTGTTATCGTACATGAGTTAGGTCATTTCCTTTTCTCCAAATTATTTAAAGTGAGAGTTGAGAAGTTTTACTTGTTTTTCAATCCTTGGTTTTCTTTGTTTAAATACAAACCGAAAAACAGCGACACGGAATATGGCATAGGTTGGTTGCCTTTAGGCGGTTATGTGAAAATTTCCGGAATGATGGACGAAAGCATGGATAAAGAACAGTTAGCCCAACCGGTTCAACCGCATGAATTTCGCGCAAAACCTGCATGGCAACGTCTGTTAATCATGGTTGGCGGAGTATTGATGAATATTGTTTTAGCACTTGTTATTTACTCAGCAATAGTTTTTACTTGGGGAGATATTTATACCCGCATTGATAAAACACCGGTATATTTTAGCGATATAGCACTTAATGCAGGATTCCGAGATGGCGATATGATTATTACTGCAGATGGCAGACAGTTGAAACGTTATGATAAATTGGAATTATTCAATATTATAGATGGAAACACTATAACTGTTTTGCGTGATGGAGTGGAAAAGAGTTTAATTCTGCCTGAAAATTTCGCACAACAAATATTGGAATCTCAAATTCCTTTTGTAGATACTGCTCCAACTGTAGTTGATAGTGTTATACCCGAATGGAAAATCAAATTACCATTTTACAAAAGATGGTTCAATAAGTCGGAAGGAGATATTTATGTTGAAACACCTGCGCAAAAAGCCGGATTAAAAGCCGGTGACCGGATTATATCCGTAAATGGCTCCGGAGCAATTCCTTATGGAGTATTCGCATCTATCCTGAAAAAGAATAAAGGCAGGGAAGTGAATGTTATTGTTTTGAGGGATTCCGTACAAGTCGCTTTAAACATACAAGTTGACAAAGATGGAAAAATAGGTTTTGTTGCTAAAAGTGGCAGTACTGCCGTAAGAGTAAGAGATGAACATGGATTTTGGGGTTCTATTAAAACAGGAACATATCTCTTTGCGAGAGATATATCTTTTTATGTTCTTCAACTTAAATTGGTATTTTCAAGAGCAGGCTTACAAAGTTTGGGCGGTTTTGGGGCCATAGGAGATATGTTTCCTCCGGTTTGGGATTGGTATTCATTTTGGAATATGACTGCTTTACTTTCGATTATGCTTGCAGTTATGAATCTACTTCCAATTCCGGCATTAGACGGTGGTCATGTAATGTTTTTGCTGTATGAAGTAGTTACTCGTCGCAAACCCAGCGACAAATTTATGGAACGTGCTCAAATGGTGGGAATGATTTTATTAATTTCGTTGTTGCTCTACGCCAACGGGAATGATATATTCAGATTCTTGTTTTAGGCAGCGACAAAGTTCAGTAATTGTGGTTGAGGTTTCTCACTGCGTTTGAAATGACACCACGAACTTAAAAGTACAGAGAGAGTCAGCAGCGACTGCTGCTGACTCTCTCTGTTTACAAAAAATTATCGTCGTCATTTCGAACGTAGTGAGAAACCTAATCCTATTTTATGGCTTTCAAAACCTGTAAAGCCGTTTCGTTTGTCGGATCAATTTCTAATATTTTTTGTGCGAAATCCTTTGCTGCAGGAAAATCTTCTCGTGAATAATGGTAAAAGACCAAATATCTGTAGCTTTCAACAAGATCGCGATTTCTTGTGGAACCTTCCGGCATAGCCGCCAATATATTAGCAGCTTTTTCATAAAATGGTTTCGCTAAACCAAGCGTTGTTTCAGGATCAAGAACGAAGTTAACACGACCTCTCCAAAAATATCCCAAATAAGATTCCGGAGATATTTCTATCATTTGCACAAAAGCTGCATCTGCCTCCATAAGGAAGTTTTTACGCACAAGAGCATCTGCAGCAATTTCTTCAGGTGTTCCTGTAATTTCTTGACGACCTGCAGTATACGCCATACGACCAAGGTTATAAACATCTACCAAAGTAGCATTTTTATCGTTTTCTATGAACTTTTTGTAGAAAATAATAGCATTGCTAAAATCTTCTTTTGTTTCGTATGCAAGTGCCAAATCTCTAAATACATCTGTCTTTTCAGGATCTATAGTTAATGCTTTGTTAAAAGCGTCAATGGCGGCTGCGATATTACCGGATTGGCTCAACAATCGGCCATAATAAACAAAATCCTGAGCAATCAAATCTCCTTGAGGTCCTGTTTGAATGAATTTTTCAGCCTGTTTTAAGCCAAGAGCGTAATTTCCTAATTCAAAATTGTTATAAAATTGCAAACGACGCATAACAAAGTTTTCCGGATCATTTGCCAATACCCGATTGATTATCTCCAAAGATTGTGCGTATTCTTTTGTGAAATAAAGCAAAGATGCATAATTAATCAAGCGTTCAACAGGAACTCCGGGTATTTCGATAAATTTTCTGTATGCCTCGATAGCCTTTGTATAATTGTTCATTCTATAATAAACATCTCCCAATTCTGCAAAAGCAGGGATGTAGTTCGGATCGATTTCCAACAACCGAAGTAAAATTTCCAAAGCTAAATTGGGATTTATAGCTTTATATACGCGAGCTTTCTTTAAATGAGCAAGCTTATCATTAGGATTATAATAAATCGCATTCTCATATCTCGAACTTGCACCGCCTATATCGCCTTGCGACATTAGCATATCGCCTTCTGCAACATAAATTCCTGAAAATTTCTTATTGATTTTTCTCGCTTTATCCAAAAACTCTTCGGCTTTTGCGTATTGTTTTAATTCAATAAATGCCGTTGCTATGGCAACAGGCACAGCCGGATCTTTTTTATCTAAACTCAACGCTTTTTTGAATAAATCATCGGCTAACTTCACATTATTGTTTCTCAATGCCAGCGCACCTTCACCAATGTGTCCGTAAGGAAATTCCGGATCTGTTTCGATCGCTTTTCTGAAGAAAATAGCAGCCGAATCTAATTGATTGGTAGCCAAGTAAGATTTACCGATATAATAAAAAGCCTCGGCTAAAGCTGTTCCTTCACTTTGTGCTACTTGATTTTTCAACTCAATTTTTGCGGCATTAAATAATTCTGCACGAAAAAACTCAATTCCTTTTTCATTACCACTCGCAGCGAATACACTTACGATACTCAATAAGATACTTCCTGCGATTGCCTGTGTTTTTTTCCAGTTCATTTTCATATTATATTTATTTTTCATTATTATTTTCAATTGGGATACCTATCATGAACATTGACTATATTGATAGGCATAGTAGCCGGTACAAGTCCTGATTTCAAAATTATTCGTTGACCTCTGTCGCTGGTTACAAACGATGCAAAACCGGTAGACAGTCCGTTTTTCGGATCCGACAATAAAATATATACACTTCTTATCATGGGATAATTACTATATACGACATAAGCTTGAAAAGGTAAATAGCTGTTATATTGATCGGGACTTGCGTAACGGCTCACGGCCAACACCTTGATTTTATCATTAAAACTCAAATTAGTACTGTCGTTTTCGTTACTAATCCAATTGACACCAATAATTCCGAGCGCTCCGGGAATTTTAGAAACCATTTCGATCGCTTGCAAATTGTTTTCTTGGGCATATAATTTATCCGATAGTCCCTGCCCTCCGGTAATAGAATCTATTGCATAGCGAACAGTACCCGAATTTGGATTATCAAATATCACATCAATTTTTCCTAATTTGGATTTAGGATTTATTTGTTTCCATTCCGTAATTTCTCCGGTTAAGATTTTTTTCAGGGTTGGCATGCCGATCATCGATTCTTCATTGCTTTTATTGACAATCAGAGCGATAGCATCGGTAGCTATTTTCAATTCTCTGACAACCATATTCTTACTGGTAAACACAGCCTTTTCTCTCTCTGTTAATTCTCGAGAAACTACGGCTAAACGCACGCTATCGTCCATCAACAGCCGAATTGTCTCCATTTCACCGGTGAATATCGGAACGATTCCTGCCTCAAGATATTGAGATTCAAAAACAGCTACTTGAGCCTGAATTACCGGCTCAAAACATTGATCACTGGCGATATAAATCGCACCGGAGGTGAGTGTATCTCTCCACTTTGTAGATTTTGGGCCTTTGTTGCTGTTGTTACTGCAAGAGGCAACTACCAATAAAATGGCTATCAATGATAAAAACAAAAATAATCTTTTCATAAAACAAAAATCTTTTTTATAAGACAAATTATATTTTCATTCGTTTAATTGAATGCAAAATAAATGAATATTTCCGACAAACTATGTTATGCTAACACTATATAGTGTTATTTAGTGTTAACGATCTTCTCTTTTCTTCTCTTGATACTTTTGAATCGCCATGACAACTCTAAAAATACCATAGAGTCCCAACAGGATTCCCAAAAACAAACGGATAGTTTTATCCGTAATGGAATTATTAAAAATGCTTGTGAAAAGCAACATATAAGATATGGCCAAATATAATAAAGCCATAACACTTCCAAAAATATATAAAAAACCTGTATTTTTCATTATTTAATTGTTGTTTAATTATGATTAGGTTCCTCACTACGTTCGGAATGACGTGCTGCGCCGGAGCATCATAACATTTACAAAACAAAAGTTGGAAGTTACAGAGAAATTACAAAATAAGCAATACTCTAACCTCCAACTTTTAACTTTTTTAGTTTATCTTACTGTTGCAATGTAAAGCGAACAGGTAATGTATAGTACACCAACACCGGATTACCGTTTTGTTTTCCGGGAATCCATCTCGGCATTGATTTTACTACACGAATCGCTTCTTTATCACAACTTGGATCTAATGAGCGCAATACGGTAACATCCGAAACTTCACCACTTTTACCAACCACGAAACGAAGTACAACCATTCCCTGAATACCTTGCTCCTGTGCAATCACCGGATATTTGATATTCTTACTCAAGAAACTCAACATTTCTTTTTCTCCGCCGGGGAATGAAGGCATTTGCTCAACGTGAGTAAAGACTTGCTCTTTCTCAGCAGCTACAACTACCTTGTTAGATGGCAGGTCAGCGATGTCGACTCCCGTTCCGTCGGTTTTACCTTCTACGTCGGCAACAGAAATAGCAAGCTTTGTATCTCTCAACTCATCTTGTGTTTTCATTGCATCTTCGTCTCTTACCTCCTCGTCTTTTTTAATCACAGGAGGTGTAAATTTGATAGTTGCTTTGAGTTCAGGTGGAGGTGGTGCATCAGGCTGCCTGATAATTTGCTCTTCTTTTACCTGATCCATAATATCTATTTTTGCCAATATTGTCTTCCCGTATTCATCGTCGATTGTTTTTTCCGGCATTACTGCCTCTATCAACATCGGAAGAAAAGCAATGATTATCACCGCACTTACTACAATAATCAACGCTCTGATATGACGTTTCGAGGAGGATTTCCGAAGTTCATAAGCGCCATATTGCTTATTTTTTCCTTCGAATATCATGTCGCGCCACTCTTGCGAATTCAAATCTATATTTTTATTTGCCATAATTCTTCAAATTTTAGTGGTACGATTATTTTTTTTTCAAATCCTCATCAGTGATCAAACCAAGGTATCTATGCACCAAAAATAGGTCTCCATCTTGAGCTTCGATAATTGCATATTTTCCAATATTGGCTATTTGCATTTCATCCAAAACATTGATCAAATTCATGTAAGTAGATTCATCCAAAGCCTTAATCATCACAGTCGGAGTCCCTTTTTGTCCTTTAATCTCTGTAGATTGCTTTTTGAAGTCTTCTTCGGAGATTTGATTATTCAACTTTTTAAGCTTAAGTTCCTGCAAGTCTGCTATCGCTCTTCTATTGCGATTTAAAAGCATTGCTCTAAGTCCATTTTCAGAATAATCACTCTCAATCAAGAATTTAGGATTCAAATAACTACTTCCATCTTCTTTAATCATTCCAAAATAATAGAATACTCTATTATCTCCTCCCAAAAGAATGGTAATAGCTTCCGAGTCTTTTACAGGAGTCAGATCTTCTATTTCTGCATCCTTCGATGGCATATTGATCTCCATCGTTTGGGGTTTACTCAACGAAGTACAAAACATAAAGAATGTAATCAAAAGCATGTTCATGTCTACCATCGGGGTAAAGTCGACACGCAAATCTATTTTCTTCTGTTTGGTCTTCTTTCCTTTACCTTTGTCATTACCACCGGTATTTACTTCTGCCATAATGTTTATTTTTTTGTCAAATTAATAAATACTCAAATTAATGACCACCTTCTGCGTTGGCCCCTGCTTTCAAGCTCGTGATCAGATTATATTTGTTTTCACGTAATTCTTGAAGAGAAGTCATCACAGTTTTAATAATAGGATAAGGTGTAAACTGATCCGCTTTAATAGCGATTAAGAGATTCGGATTAACTTCCTTGGCATACCTTACCCAATGTTTGAATTGGTTGTCGATAGAATCCATCGGAATACCGTAGTTCTTTAGAACTTCACCCCGCTGATCTTCGGGTAAGCTCAAGAAAGTTCTCATACTCTGAATGGGAACACCAAAAGAAGATGTTGCCGCCAGACCGAATTGATATACTTCCTTGTCGGTAAATTCAATATTATAGGTCTCACCTATCTTCCTTAACACTCGCATTGCGTCTTCTTGTTTATCAAGACTCATAAATACTTTTCCTCCCGGCTCAACCAAAATGGAGAGTACATTAATTTCGGGAATCTTAAAATCAGAAACCGATGCCGGAGTGGTTACCTGCACAGGTTCCGGTTTGATAAAAGTTGAAGTAAGTATAAAGAAGGTAAGCAAAAGAACCGTCACGTCACTCATCGCCGTCATGTCGATGAAT
>Ga0209628_10000032_pt1 | contig 64221 bp, 54 predicted proteins | sample TergutCu122P4_FD_187285 | JGI IMG/M metagenome (GOLD analysis project Ga0209628, IMG submission 187285) | Cubitermes ugandensis P4 segment gut microbial communities from Kakamega Forest, Kenya - Cu122 P4 (SPAdes) (version 2) | ecosystem: Host-associated > Arthropoda: Insects > Digestive system... | reverse complement strand
ATTACACCTGTAGCGCAGGGTAATTATGTAGTAGAGATACGCGACACGGTTAACCGTAGTTGTACGTTCAGCGTAAGCAATGTGAAGGTAGAGGATGAAGTAGACCAGCCGATAGTGATCGAAACGATTGAGACGGCTGTATATCCTATGTGCGGTTCTCCGTCGGGCGAAATTAAATTCTTTGTAACCGGCGGCAGCGGAAAATATCAATATAAAATTGACAATGGTAATTTCATTACTTACACGGGTACGATGCCCATCTCGGCTAACGGTTTGTCGGCAGGCGCTCACACCATTTACGTACGCGATTTTACCTACTCCTGTTTAACGGCACAAGCAGATTATACGCTCTCCAGCAGCCACCAAAACTTCTCTATAGAAGTAACGGCAAGCAAAGCATCAACCTGTACAGAACCGGATGGCACAATCTATGTTAAAATTACCGGCGGCGGTGGCTCTTATAATTATACTTTGAGTGATGGCTCTTCTGGTCCTATTACAGATGGTATAATATCCAACAAAGCAGCAGGCGAATATACGATAGTGGTAACCGATGTTGCTTCCTCATGCAGCGATACCAAAACGGTAACCATTACTTCCGATGCATCTACCATAGCCATTGCCAACTTTAGCGTAACGGGCGATGCCACCTGCGAAAATGCAACCGGCTCCATAGCCTTTACCGTAAGCGGCGCTACCGGCAATTACAGTTATCAGGTAGATAATATGACGCTCTACACTTCAAATAGTAGTAGTGTGATTCAACTCAGCGGTTTATCCGCCGGCGCACATACCCTAAAAGTATGGGACGGATGCGGTAACAGCAGTTACTACTTTATCATAAAGAGCAACAACAGCAACGGCTTGACGCTGACAGCCACATCCACCAATATCATTCATCATTGCGACAAAACCACCACTTTGGGTACAATAACATTAACGGCAAGCGGCGGAAATGGTGGTACATATTACTATCGTTACAATGAAAACCCATGGGCTCCATTATTATCAAATACGATTACCGGTGTAGAACAGGGTAACTATGTAGTAGAATTAAGTAACAGTTCAGACGGTTCGGGATGTGTTTACAGCGTAAGCAATGTGAGAGTGGAAGAACAGAACGACCTGCCGATAGCCATAGGAACGATTGAAACAACGCAACTTTACGAATGCGACCTTCTGGGAACTACTATGGGTGCGATTCAGTTCTTTGTAACCGGCGGCAGCGGCAGTTATAAATACGGCATAGACGGAGCCACCCCTGCATTATACGTTGGCACCATGCCAATCAAAGTAAGCGGATTAGCGGCAGGCGTTCATACGATTTATGTAGAAGATGCCACTCTACCCTGCTTAACTGCACAAACCGATTATACCCTCTCCAACGGCGCACAGGCGTTCTCTATTGACGTGATTGCCTATAAAGCGAAAACGTGCAACTCAAAAGACGGATCAGTGTATGTAATTCTAAATGGTGGTGCACCCGATTATTATTATTCGCTTAACGGCGCAACTCCAATAAAATTAAAGGATGATGGTATTATTGACAGCTTAAAAGTTGGAGAATATACAATTGAGGTAACAAGTGCTTCAGGTTGCAGCGACAGTAAAAAGGTAACCATTACTGCTGAGGCATCCACCGTAGCCATTGCCAACCTGGCGGTTACGGGCGATGCTACCTGCGAAAACGAAAGTGGTTCCATCGCCTTTACCATCAGCGGCGGCACTCCTCCCTATACCTATCAGGTGGACAATATGGTGATGATGATGACTAATAGCAATGGTGTAATTACGTGGAGCAACCTGGCAGCCGGTGCACATACTTTATATGTATCGGATGCTTGCGGCAGCGACAGTTACGAGTTTATCATCAAGAGCAGCAACAGCAACGGCTTATCATTCACCATTGAAAAGCAAAATGGAAAAATAGATTGTGCAGGAGATATTACGAAGGGTTACATTGCGTTAAACGTAACCGGCGGCTCTCCGGCATACAGTTACCGTTACAACGGAACCTGGGTGCCTTTTAAACATGCCAATTTAGATACCATTCCGATAACCATACAGGGAGACTATACGGTAGAAGTAAAGGATGCTTCGGGATGTATATATGCTATGAATGATGTAAATATCCTGTTAGAAAAATCATGCTATGTAACTTTAGACGTAAAAGTATTTTTACAAGGCGCAATAGACCCATTTAAGAGTACTGCTTATATGACGAATTTTCTTCAAGTGCCGATGTATCCTTATCTTCCAAAACTATTACCGGTAAATAATCCTTATGGTGTTCCCGGAAGTTATCCGCAAATCCTTGATGTATCAGGACCAGCCAAAGAGGTAACAGATTGGGTATTGGTAGAGATTTGGGGTAAGGTAAAGGCAACTTATCCATACAGTTATGATTTAGTTGAAAAACGTGCACTTTTGTTAAAACCGAATGGCTCTATTGTAGATATAAACGGACAACTTCCGCAGTTTGCGCCTTACACACAAAGCGATGTGCGCATAGTGGTAAGACACCGTAACCATATGGCTGTATTGAGTAACGCTGAATTTGCGTTTACTCAGGGAACTGTCGTTGAATACGATTTCACTACAGGACCAGATAAAGCATTTGGATTTGGCATGCCGAGTGTTCCTGACCCGATGGTAAAAAATGCAGATACAAAAGATGCAGCATGTTTATGGGGAGGAGAGCAAAATGGGGATGGCCAAATTACTCCAGCTGACTGGACTCTCTTTAATCCTGTTTATCAATCATTTAATTATGGTACATATATCCTTGCAGACATTACTCTTGATGGTTTTGTTGATGCTAAAGATCAGAGAATAATTTATTCAAATTATATGAAGAATACATATTCACTAATATTTTATTTCTCCAAAAATAATTAATTTATATATGCAAAATAATATGAAAGCTTTACAAAACAATTTTAATTTTATTAAACTTAAACAGTTAGGTTTAATAGTAGAACATTTAATAAAAAATGTGATTTGGATAATGAAGGGGAACTTTTTTTATGGAATGTTAGTGATAACGTTGTTGCTATTTAGTAATAACCTATTTTCTCAACCAATGCCAGAATTTCCTGCTCCTCCCAAATTAGAACTAAGAATCGTTAATTTGAGGTTTGACGCCAGTGTAGGAACAAATGGTGCTATTATTTTTCAACTGCAGATAAGAGCGGGAGCGGGTTATACTACAGGTCTTCCGGGAGGAAAAGCAGTGCAATTACAAGGAGCGACTCTACGATTTGATATTAATATTGAGCCAGGGGTTACCGTAAATCTAGCTGGTGGAACCGTTTCTTCGAGCACAGGATTTACTGGAGGGTACAGTGCTAATTCGACGCCGCCACCACCTTGGGGACCTCCGTTGGGGACTAGTTTTACCTCCAATATTACACATGTGGCAACTCATTTGATTAAATATGACTGGATTCCTGTTGAAACTATTACTATTCCAGTAATTAGTGGTACGCCAGGAGCTGCCACTACCATAAAGATTAGATCCTATGATGATTATAGGGATATGGGAGGAGATAGTTATTGGGTGTCTGTTCTTCCCGGGTCTCTAATTTGTGCTTTCGAAGCTCCCTGCCCCTCTGCATCTAAAGTTGGCGTGAGTCCGTTTGCACTCTTTAATTTTCCGTTAATATATTGTCAGGGAGAGCCCGATTTTGATTTACCGACAACTTCCACAAACCTTTATACGGGAACCTGGGATGTAAGCAGAGTATCGCTGGCAACGGTAGGAGAAACTACCTATACTTTTACTCCGGATGATAATACTATTTGTCCGGAGAAAATTACCATTACCGTACTTCCGGCTACCTCAATAACCGTAACGGATATTGCTGGCTGTTCCGGCGTTCCGTTCGATTTAACCACTGCGGTAACGCTGGGAGCAACAAAGATAGCAGATTATAAATTCTATACTTGCGCCACCTGCAACGGCAGCGATTATACGGAAGTTGGAAACCCAACGGCGGTAACAAAGTCGCAAAAAGGAAATTATACCTATTATGCACGCTATATTCCTCCGGTAAATCCGCAAACAGACAGTTGCCCCAGCCTTTATGCTCCGATACACGTAAATGTTACAGGACCGGATACCGCAACAATGGATGTAACCTGTACTGCCGGCGAAATCGAAAAGATTGTGATTACAGCCCCCCTCGGAGCGTTGTATGAGTATTCTATAGATGGCTCACCATATCAACCAAGCCCTGTTTTCAACGGCTTGTCCGGTTCCTCTAACTATACGGTGTATGTAAAAGATAATAACGGTTGTATCTCTGTGGCATCGGCGCTTTGTCCTCCTTGCCCCGATATGCCTACTATTACCTTTACAGACCCGGGCAGCGGCATTCTCTGCTTCACCCCCAATGCAACCTATACCATTAAAGGGGAATTTACCAATACCAATACAGTGTATGTTACCCATAACGGTACGGGAACTTTAGACTTAGCCACGCTTAACACCTCTCCTTTTGAAGTGGTATATACGCCAAATGTAACAGATGTGGAAGATACGGTTACGGTTGTATTCACGGTTTCCGAATCGTCAACCTGCCCCGAAGTGAAAAAGTCGGTTAAAATTGCCGTAAATCATGTGCCGACCATTACCGTAAATGTTCTCGGAAGAGATACAGCCGTATGTTCCAAAACTACGGTATCCTTCCATTTGGAAAATATGATAACCATAAGCACGGGAGATACGTTCCAAAGAAGTTTAAACAGGAATTTTAACACGTATGATCTCTCAACGGTGTATGATTTAAACCCCGGACAATCTCCGTTAGTGTACATCAGAGCCTTGAGCAACTTCGGATGCCAGCCCTCCGAACCGGACTCCATCCGATTGAGAGTAAATCCGATTCCAACAGTGGCTGTAAATGTTACCGGAAAAGATACGGTAATCTGTTCTCTTATCCCTGTAAATATTGACTTAACCAAGCTGGTAAATAAAACAGATTGCGACTCATTGGTATTTAGTGTGGATAAAGATTTCAGCACTCATATTGCTAATCTTACGTCATATCTCGTTCCAATTCCTTCAAACATTAAATTATATGTGAAAGGGGTAAATAAAAGTACGGAATGTGAAACCGGAGATACCGATATCGACTCTTTAACCATAAGAACCTATTCAATACCTTGGGTTCAGGCAAAAGCTCACGAAGTTTCCTGGTGTTTTAATTATCCTGCGCATTTCGATTTAGAAACCTTAGTTATAACTTCCGGCGATTCATTAGAATTCTCTACCTTGAGAAATTTCTCCCCGTTGGTACCCTTAATGCATGATTTCACGGTAAATCCGGGAGAAACTTTTAAACTCTACGTTCGCGCTTTGAATAAAGAATCCGGATGTCAAACCCCCGACAATGAAATTGATTCTCTTACCATTTCAGTAAAACGGTATGCCGATGCAACCGGTGTTACATTTACCGGAGAAACAACCATTTGTCGTGGCACTACCACCGACCTTACGGCAGTAGCGCCCGCAGGCTTTACCAATCCTGTGTTCAACTGGTTTGCAACCGCCACCAGCACCGATACGCTTTATACCGGTGCTACTTACACTACACCGGCGTTGATAGCAGATACCACTTTCTACGTAACCATCAGTTCCGACGAGTACTGCGAAAGCCAAAACCGTCAAGGGGTAAATATCCATATTGACCTGAAAGCGCCCACTGTAACCATAAGCGCTAATCAATCTACGGTATGCGAAGGTACCTCTGTTACCATTTACCCTTCAATTCAGGTTGGGGGATCTAATCCCGAATACGCATGGTATGTAAATGGAGTTCTCAAACAAAACGGCATTCTCAATGACTATACTTATGTTCCTGCGAATAACGATTCTATTTACTGCGTACTTACCTCAAACGACCCGTGCGCATATCCCACCACCGCTACTTCCGGAAAACTGTTTATAACCGTAACTCCGGTGCCCTCTGTTACAGTACTTGTACTGAATAAAGACACCAGCGTGTGCTCCAATCTGCCTGTAGATTTTCTTATTGGAGATTTGGTAACCATGAGCAACGGCAACGAACTGCAGTTTAGTGAAGATAAGAGTTTTGGCACTTATTTAACCACATCTACCTATACGGTACCCTCCGGTAGTTCCAAATTGTTGTATTTCAGAGCAAAAAGTGATATCGCCAGATGTCCGCTATCCGATATAGACTCCGTAAGAATGACCGTAAGTCCGGTTCCGGCAGTGGCTGTAACCCTTACGGGTAAGGATACGTTGGTATGTTCAAATACTCCTGTAAACTTCAATTTGAAAACTATGGCAACCGTTACGGACGGCGCATTGCAATTCTCTTTGTCAAGAAGTTTCTTACCATTAATAGACCCGAACACGCTTTACCCCGTAAATCCTAATGTTTCTAATAAACTTTACGTTCGCGGGTTGAATGTGGCTTCAGGCTGTTACACTCCCGATACGGATATAGATTCTTTAACCATAAGAGTATATTCGATACCCAGTGTAGCGGTAACCGTAGCGGGTAAAGATACTATGGTTTGCTCCAATACGGCTCAGGATTTCAATTTGAAAACTATGGCAACGGCAACCAACGGCGACCTGCAATTCTCTTTGGCAAGAAATTTCTTAACATTAATAGATCCGAATACGCTTTACAACGTACCCCCCGGATCTATTAAGAAACTGTATGTTCGCGCTATAAATACCACTTCGGGCTGTTATACGCCCGATAACGCCATCGATTCGGTTACCATTAGAGTAAGACCTTATGCTGATGCGAATGATATTACCGTAACAGGAACCACAACCATTTGTCGCGGAGCCACAACGAATCTCACGGCAACCTCATCCGGATATACGAATCCGGTGTACAGATGGTATGCCACGGCAGCCAGTACTACCGTTCTTTACACCGGTGCTACTTACACTACGCCGGCGTTAATAGCAGATACTACTTTCTATGTAACCATAAGCGATGCGAATTCCTGTGAAAGTACGAATCGCAAAGCCGTAGATATTCACGTAACCTGGGTAAAACCCACGCTTACGGTGGGTCCTAACGCTTATGTTCCTATGTGCGAGGGAGATACCAAAACTTTCAGGGTTACCTCCACAACAAATGCAGGAACCAATCCGCAATACGAATGGGAAATGAATGCAGTTTTGATACCGGGAGCAACCAAAGATACACTGCTCTATACCGCTCCAGCTGCAAGCGTCAATTTGATTACATGCTGGTTAACTTCAAACGATCCATGCGCATATCCGGCCAGAGTAAAGGCAGATAATAATATTATGGTAACGATTTTCCCTGTGCCGAGCGCTCCAACCCTTCTCACTTCAATATTGGCAGCCTACCCGGGTGATAACGTTGACTTAAGTACGGCAGTAGATATTGACCCAACGCTGACCTATATCTATTATGCAACTGCTGATAAATCGGGTGGTCCTCTTTCAAGCAGCAATGTTACTTTCTCTCCTCCGAAAGATGATTATTATGTAACGGCAAAGAGCGGAAACTGCGAAAGCCCGGTGAGCAAGATTCTCATAAAAGTGCCTTGTCCTCTTACCGTTACTGATGATGAAGGACACCCGTACAAGGTAAGCGCTGTTGGCGGCTTATGCTGGACGGAAAACCTGATCACCACCCTTTACCCGGGAACATCTACTCCGATACCTTTTGCCAAACCGTACAACAGCACCGAATACAATGACCTTGCGCTGAACGAAAGCATTTTCGGATTGCTCTATACATGGTACTCGGCAGTAGGCGTGGGAGAAAACAGTTCCACACTACCTGTGCCTGGCGTAAATGGTTATGTTCAGGGTATCTGTCCTACCGGATGGCACATTCCTTCACAGGTTGAGTTAGGCTATCTCACGCTATATCAGGCAAAAGATTTGAGAAGTACCAACTACTGGCTCATTCCGGGAACCAATGCAACCGGCTTTGACTCTCGCCCCGCAGGAAAATACGATGCGGCTACCGACAGATATATCAACCTGTACGGTTACACCGACTACTGGGCAAACGACGCAGATCCCGGACAATATGCAAGCTACCTCTACCTCAACTACTACTGTAGCGTACCCGAAGTTTTGAAAACCCTCAAAGCCGACGGATTGAGCGTAAGATGCGTGCAGGATTACTAATTCCTGATTCAAAAAATAGGATTAAAGTAGAGACGTGGAAAACCGCGTCTCTACTTTTTTTTATGACATCGGGATATGCGCAAAATAAGAAAAATTTCCGACATCCAACCAACCATCTGTTTCACAGAGTTTGATATTTATAAAGAATACCGCCAAAGTTTTCATTTGAGCGAATTAGGTAAGATGCACGCTTTACTTCCATTGAAATCTTTGGCAAAAGAATTAGGATTAAAAGAAAGGGATTTGGGTCGCGATTCTTACTTTTCTCCGGCAGGCAAAATAGCGTTAATGGTATTAAAATCCTATAGTGGTCTATCCGACAAGGATTTGATTGCCCAGTTGAATGCTAACATTCATTACCACATTTTTTGCGGTGTTGTTATTTCGCCCTTGAATCCATTGACTAACTTTAAAATTGTAAGTGAAATACGTTGTGAAATAGGCGGGAAACTGAATATAGATGCTCTTCAACAAATCCTTGCCACGCACTGGAAACCCTACATGGAACATACCGGCATTATGATGAGCGATGCCAACTGAAAAACAACACTATGGCTTAGAGTTGACTTGAAAAATAACACCCTAAACTAAAATTTTGTTGATAATTTGTCGAAAAAATGACAAAAAATAGAGGGGCTACTTAGAAGAAAAAGGCAAAAAAAAGAAAAACAACCAAAACTCTTTTAGTCTTTGGCTGTGTGGTTTGAATTTACTGAATATCCCGACATTATTTCTTAGAAACGGCTACCCACTTATATACCTTATCATTCCTCCTTATCAAATTTTTTACATAGATAGAACAAACCTCTCCTTTTACTGCTTGATAAACAGGATCTAAATCTACTCTTAGCTCTTCAACATTTACATCAATTACTCCGGTAGTGGGACCGAAAAACATAATCTCATCCCCCATATTAATATCATTGGTTTCAATCAAAATTTCAGCAACTTGTATATTGGAAAAATAGTTAGTTACTTTTCCAATATACTGCTTTGTACGAGTGGCTTGAGATCCATATTCTTGTGTCCATTCACCGGTCTTCCTTCCCAAATAATACCCATCCCAAAAATCACGATTGTAAACACTACGCAAACGTACCATCCACTCTTCAATTTTTTCTTTTGTGTAAGTTTTATTTTGAATAGATTCAATGGCTTCACGATAACATTGGGTTACCATTTTTACATATTCAGGAGAGCGTCCGCGACCTTCAATTTTTAACACCGTAACCCCTGCTTCTAAAATTTTATCTAAAAAATTGATGGTACATAAATCTTTCGGAGACATGATATATTGATTTTCAATAGATAACTCCATTTCAGAATCTAAATCTTTTACATGATAGCCGCGGCGGCAGGGTTGCAAACAAGCCCCTCTGTTTGCCGAATAGTTGAAATTATCCAAACTGATATAACATTTTCCGGAAACCGCCATACACAACGCTCCGTGTATAAACATCTCTATCTTTATTAATTCCCCTTTAGGCCCGCAAATATTTCCTTCGCTAATCTCTCTTGTTATTTGGGCAACATCTTGTAACTCGGTTTCCCGCGCCAACACCATGACATCCGCAAATTGTGCGTAAAATTTTACCGCTTCTATATTGGTAATATTGCATTGGGTTGAGATATGGATTTCCAAACCAATTTGTTTACAATAGTTTAAGACTGCCATGTCGGAAGCAATAATAGCAGAAATGCCGCATTCTTTGGCTTTATCTAACAAAATACGCATATCTTCCCTCTCACGATTGTAAATGACCGTATTTACAGTTAAATAGGATAAAACATGGTTTTCTTTACAAATTTGAACAATTTTTTCAAGATCCTCCATGGTAAAATTGGCGGAAGAACGGGAACGCATATTCATGTTTCCTACACCAAAATAAACGGAACCTGCACCTGTTTGAATGGCTGCCATCAACGATTCATAAGACCCAACAGGGGACATGATCTCTATAGGTGGGTAATTGCTTTTCATTTTATTTTTTTAATCATCAAAAATAAAAATATTTTTAAATCCCTGCATTTATCTATTTTTGCCGCAAAATAAATTATTGATGCTAAATTTATAAGATAAACGATTAAACAATTAATATAAAACCACAAGATTATTATGCAAATATACAACACACTCTCCAAACAAAAAGAACTATTAATACCTATAATCTCCGGTAGAATCGGACTATACGTTTGCGGTCCAACGGTTTACGGGGAACCACATCTGGGACATGCACGCCCCGCCATTACTTTTGATGTGTTAGTGCGGTATTTGACACAGATCGGTTATAAAGTAAGGTACGTACGTAATATTACCGACGTGGGACATTTGGAAAACGATGCCGACGAGGGAGAAGATAAAATTGAAAAAAAAGCACGGATAGAACAACTTGAACCAATGGAAGTTGCTCAATTTTACATAGATAGTTATCACCGTGCCATGGATAAGTTGAATGTGTTGCGCCCTTCCATTGAGCCACGCGCATCAGGTCACATTATGGAGCAAATAGAAATGATTGAGAAAATTATGGAGAAAGGATATGCCTACACCTCAAACGGTTCCGTTTATTTTGATGTGCCAAAATATAATGCAGCCTATGGCTACGGAAAACTTTCGGGAAGAGTATTGGATGAACTACTTGTAAACACAAGAACTTTGGACGGACAGGAGGAAAAATGTAATCCCGCTGATTTTGCACTCTGGAAAAAAGCAGGAGAGGAACATATTATGAAGTGGCGCTCCCCTTGGAGCATTGGGTTCCCGGGTTGGCATATTGAATGTACAGCAATGAGTACAAAATATTTAGGAGAATATTTTGACATTCACGGGGGCGGTATGGACCTCCTGTTCCCACACCACGAATCGGAAGTCTGTCAGGCTACTGTAGCAAATGGAAAAGGCTCTGTAAAGTATTGGATGCACAACAATATGATTACTATTAACGGACAGAAAATGGGTAAATCATTAGGAAATTTTATTACCCTCAATCAATTCTTTACAGGTGAACATCCTATGCTAAAACGCGCTTACTCGCCAATGACCATTCGCTATTTTATTTTACAGGCACATTACCGAGGAACGGTGGACTTCTCCAATGAAGCGCTGATGGCCGCCGAAAAAGGGCTACAAAAACTGTATGCAGCAGAAAAACTATTAGATAAACTTCCGGAAAAAGAAAAATCAGAAGAAAATATAACAGATTGGGTACAACGTTGCTATGACGCCATGAACGATGATATGAACACCCCTAGATTAATTGCAGAACTATTTGACGCAGTGAGAATTATTAATAGCGTGAAGGAAAATCGGATTTCATTAACAAAAGAAGATATTCAATTAATGAAAGTTAATTTTAGACTTTTCTTTTTTGATATTTTAGGATTGCTGCCCGAACAAAGCAATGATAATAATATTACGGAAGGATTAATGAAATTGATAATTGAAATGCGCCGAGAAGCCAAACTCAATAAAAACTGGATGATGGCAGATGCTATTCGCAATCAATTAGCTGCAATAGGAATTACAATTAAAGATACGAAAGAAGGAGTAACTTGGGAAATCTGAAATTTTCCTATAAGGTGTATAAATAATCCCGAAAAAAACGGGTTGCTACTGAGGCTTATTAATTTTAATAGGCTCAAATCTACTGTTTACAGGAGTACAAATCTTATTGGAGAGCGTTAAACCAAATTTAAAATCTCCTTGTAAATGAGGAATTACAGTTTTTAAACATCCTCTAATACTTGAGTTCGACGGTAATCTCTCAATAGGGGAGAGCCATTCACAGGGGCAAAATAACAGAATTGATTTATTAGAATATACCGCTTTTAAAGTAACGGGAAGTTCAGAGTGATTAAAATTAATCTCGTTGGGTTGAGGATTAAAAATCTCAAAATTTACAAGTAGCGTATCTCCTGCAAAATACATAGACTTAGGGAGTGTGTAGGTTATTTGTAAACGATTGACCGATTGGAAATTTTTGCAAAAAAAACCTTGAAATGTAAAGGCTTCTGGCCCATAAACTTTCGTCAAATGTGGAATCGTACAATTTATGAAAACAGGTTCCCCTTGCCATTCAAGTTCTCTCTGCCAAATGTCGTATTGAGTTTGACGACTCGTGAGGTCACTTAAAACAGTAGTTTTATTTTTAGTAAAAAAATGGTAAAGAGACGGCTTTTGAAAAGAACCGGTAAAAATTACAGGATATTTTCCCGCAATATTTTCCAAAGTTTCAAATTTAGCACGCTTTCCAAAGAAATCAAATTTCCTTGACAAATCATTATCTGTTATCAAAAGAATTCGTATTACAAAAAGTAGAATTACAGTAGGGGCGACTAAGTATTTAACAAAACGAAGCAGTTTTTGATTATGAAGAGCATGGCGATATAATAAAACAATCATCGGAACGGTGCAAGCCACCGTCCAGTGCGGCTCAACGTGTCCGCGAAGCGCCGTCAGCCAGAAAAAGAAGATAAATCCGAAAATCAAAAAATAGAGCCCTCTTTCAAACCTGTCGCGAGGTTTATATTTGAACAAAATATAAAAAACCGCTCCAAAAGTTAATGGGTTGAAAACCACTAACTGATTGGGCAAGTATTCAAGAATATACTTCCACGAAAAACCACTGCTTCGCGCACTTAAATGATATTGAAAACTCGGAAAGTTATGGGAAATATGCCAAAGAAGATGCGGAATGAGTAAAACGGATGCCAAAATACCTGCCGCCCAAAACCGATAGCGTGCCACTAACCGTAAGTGTGACAATATAATAAATCCAATAATGAGTACAGCATGATATTTACTGTACATCATACCAGCCATACTCAGCCCTAATAAAAATGTGTTTATCCATGATTCATCTTTGAGAAAACGTTGGTAAATCCACAAAAACAGGGTAGAAAAAAATAGCAATGCAGCATCGGCCGTAGTAACAAAACCATATACCGAAAACATGACCATACTTGCCGGAAAAATAAAAAATAACAACACCTTTTTAGCAGTTGGCACATCTTCCTGAAGTAATTTCCAAATGAAAAAAAGCGTAAAAATTTGAATAAAAACCGTAAAAAACCTTACGGATAAATTACCTCCAAATAATAATGAAGAGAGATGGGTCATTATGCCTACCATAGGTGGATGATCATAGTATCCCCATGCCGGATTTTCTCCCCAAAAAGCATAATAAGATTCATCATCAATAATTTCCGTGTAAATAGCCTGAAATAAATTTATACCAAACCAACCGATTAACAAAAACAAAAATAAAGTTTTCCAATTCAGCTGCTCTAATTTTGAGGGAATACTCACTGTAATGCTTTTTAAATGGCAAATATAGTACATTTGTTGAATCAACAAAAATTATATTTTCGCATATTAAAAAATGGAATGCAATTCACGATACCCTTTACCGATGCTAAATCCAATGCCCGTGCCGGCGTGATTGAAACTGCACACGGCATAATTGAGACACCTGTTTTTATGCCGGTAGGCACAGCAGGTGCCGTAAAAGCGCTGCATATTAAAAATGTTAGAGAAGATGTGCAGGCCCAAATCATTCTGGGAAACACGTATCATTTATATCTCCGCCCCGGATTAGAAGTACTGCAGCAGGCAGGCGGACTTCACAAGTTCAACGGGTGGAATCTCCCAATTTTAACAGATAGCGGTGGATATCAGGTGTTTTCGTTAAGCCATAAACGCAAAATAAAACCGGAAGAGGGCGTGTGGTTTCAGTCGCACATTGACGGTTCAAAACACCTTTTCAGCCCCGAAAAAGTGATGGATATTCAACGAATTATCGGCGCAGATATCATGATGGCTTTTGACGAATGCCCACCCTATCCGTGTGAATATGAATATGCTAAAAAATCTATGGAGATTACCCATCAATGGTTGTTGCGGTGCTGCGCTCATTTTGATAATACCGAACCGCTTTACGGATATGCGCAAACATTGTTTCCTATTGTACAGGGAAGCGTGTATAAAGATTTGCGCGTAAAATCCGCCGAATTTATTGCCGCCCAAAATCGGGAAGGAAATGCCATTGGCGGAGTTTCCGTTGGAGAACCTACAGAACTTATGTACGAAATGACCGACATCTGTTGCCAAATCCTGCCCAAAGAGAAACCACGTTATTTGATGGGGGTGGGCACTCCTGCAAATATCTTGGAATCTATTGCTATGGGAGTGGATATGTTCGACTGCGTAATGCCCACCCGAAACGGACGAAACGGCATGATTTTTACCTGGGACGGAATTATGAATATGAGAAACGAAAAATGGAAATTCGACTTCACACCTATAGATATTAATAGCGGTCTGTTTGCCGACAAAGAGTATACCCGCGCTTACCTGAGGCATTTATATGTGGCAGAAGAGATGCTGGGACCCATGATTGGCAGTATCCACAATTTGCATTTCTATTCGAATTTAGTAAAAATGGCAAGAAATAAAATTCAAGAAGGAACGTTTACTTCATGGAAATCTGAAATATTACCGAAAATTTCAAAAAAATTATAATCAAGTTTATGAAAAAAATTTACTTTATCGCTGTTATTACGCTGATTATTACATTGTTTGGCGTATCATGTAAAAAACCGCTCAACATTTTTACCCTTGATGATGATATTCAATTCGGGGCGCAGTTCGACCAGCAGGTTATGACCGGCGGCGAATTTGTAATTCTGCCGGAAAGCCAGTATCCTGATGCCTACGCATTCATTAATCAATTTAAAAAAACACTGCTGGCTACCGGAAAGGTAGATTATGCCGACAAATTCAACTGGCAGGTAAGAATTATTAAAGATGACGCTACCGTAAATGCGTTTGCCGTGCCGGGCGGATATCTGTATTTTTACACAGGATTAATAAAATCATTAACCAACGAGGCAGAGTTTGCCGGCGTAATGGCGCACGAAATGGCGCACGTGGCACGCAGACACTCAACAGCACAACTCACTAAGGCCTACGGAATTGACATGATGCTTTCTATGTTGCTGGGAAATAACACTAACCAATGGGTAGGGTTAGCAACAGATTTGGCATCTGGATTAGTATCCTTACAATTTTCCAGAACCGATGAATTTGAAGCCGATAAATACGCAGTTCAATATACATACGTAACCGATTGGGATGCGCGCGGCGTGGCGGATTTTTTTGCAAAAATGGAAACAAAAACGCCCATTCCCGTATTTTTAAGCACCCATCCGGCAGACAAAGACCGGATTGACAGGGTAAATAAAGAGTGGAAATCTCTGGGCGAAAAACAGGGAGAATACTACGAAAGTCGTTATAATCAATTCATTAACTCTTTGCCATAACCGAATTTATAAAAAAAATTATCTATTTTTCTTATAAAATACCCTCATATAGTTTTTTATATATTTTTGCTCCCAAAATTTAGTATTAACCAAAAAATCAAAAAAACATGAAAAAATTTTTTTTAGTAGCAATTACTATCTTAATTGCATCAACCTTAGTTTTCACGTCTTGTGTAAAACCTGAAAAAACTAGAACTGAATTATTAACTCAAGCAAAAAGTTGGACGTTAACCGCCGCTACCTCTGACCCTGCTTATCAATTATCATTGGGAGCTCCTATTACAAATCTTTTTGATGGTTATATCAGTAGTTGTGAATTAGATGATTATATCACTTTCAATGCAAATGGTTCACAAATATTGAATTTCGGAAAAGATGGCAGTACCCATCCTTGCGATGTAGCACAAACTCTTAAAGAAAAATCTTTGGGTAATTGGTCTTTGGCTAATGATGACACTCAGTTACAATTCTACTTTCCTGCTTATGAACAAAAGGTTACTGCAACAATTATTACTTTAAATGAAACCACTTTGAAATTGAGTCTTCCTATTCATGAAGATGATGGTGTTATATCTTCTCCAAATTACCGTGGACCAAAAGATGCTAAAACTATTAGAGACTATGTATTTACTCTAACCTATACAGCAAAGTAGAGTGTTCAGAAATCTATTAAATATCAAATTTTAACACATAAAATTTTATTAAACAATGAAAAAATTATTTTTAATTATCGCAGCAGCAACTTTTATGATTGCTTGCACCCCAAAAAGTCAACCTGTAACTGAGCAACCTGCCAATGTAGATACGGCTGTTGTTGAACAACCTGTAGCTGAACAACCTGTAGTAGCAGACCAACCTACTACTCCCGCTACGAAACCGGCAACCAAACCTACAACAACAACTCCAAAGGTAGAAACTCCTAAAGAAGAACCTAAAGCACCTGCAGAAGAACCCAAAAAAGAGGAACCTACCAATGTTGTTAAGGGTCGCAGATAACACAAAGGTATCTCACTAAAAAAAATCCCGCTTTCAAGCGGGATTTTTTTTAGTAACTATATCCTATCTTACATTTTTCCTGTTTTGTGCAGTTTTTAATAAAAAAGCGACTCTTTCAAGTCGCTTTTTTATTGTAGATTAAATGTTACTACTCAGATTTACATTTGATATCCGCTGTTACAGTAGCACCGGGTACTGTAACTTGAGGATCGTACTTGTAGGATTCACATTCTGTTTTTGACATTTGTCCAATAGAAGTGGATGCCAGAGTGTACTCTTGAGTTGGCATTCCAGCAACATCAACTTTGTAACTACCTGAACAATTGCAATTTTTCTTGCAAGAAGTAAATGCAAAACCAACGGCTATTGCAACTACTACAACTAATACTTTTTTCATTTTTATAATAATTAATTATGTATGATACCTACTCTTTTTTAAGGATTTTCGGCATTCTCCTTTATTTTAATTTTAGGGTGCAAAAATAATATTTTTTTAATATCATTTACAAAAAATGATAATTAATGATTTGAGGATTCTTTTTTGGCTAAAAGGCTGTTCTTTCTGCCAAAAGTAAAATATATCACAATTCCCACTAACATCCAAATAATAAGGCGTCCCCATGTTGCCCACGGCAGAGATATCATCTGCAGAATACAGAAAAATGCTCCTAACGGAGGAATAAGCCATACCAACGGCACTTTAAAGGGTCGTTTGAGTTCCGGATGCGTTCTCCGCAGTACCATTACCGAAATACAAACAATGGTAAACGCCATCAGGGTGCCTATAGAGACCAACTCACTTAACACACTCAACGGAAAAATGCCGGCAATAACACCGGTAGCAATCCCCGAAAAAATGATGGCATTTTGAGGTACCCCACGCTTTACATTCACTTTGGAAAAGAGTTGAGGTAATAATCCATCTCTTGAAATGGCAAAATAGATACGGGATTGCCCCATCATCATCACTAAAACTACGGAACTGATGCCGGCAATAGCGCCTAATTTGATAAGCGGACTTAGCCACGCCAAACCGGATCCCACATAATCTATGGCAACAGCAATAGGTGCATCTACATTCAATTTATCGTACTTTACAATACCGGTAAGTACTGCAGTAACGGCAATATATAACAAAGCGCAAACAGTGAGTGAAATCAAAATACCCTTTGGCATATCTCTTTGCGGATTTCTTGTTTCTTGTGCGGCCGTTGAAAGGGCATCAAAACCAAGATAGGCAAAAAATACTACGGCTGCACCACGCAAAATGCCACTCCACCCAAAATGCCCATATTCTCCCGTGTTTTCCGGAATATAAGGAACCCAGTTGGAAGTGTCAATGTACGATAGCCCAAAACCTATAAACAATAATATAACCGTAATTTTAATTAATACAATCACATTGTTAACCCATGCCGATTGCCGGATACCACACAACAGCAGAGTAGTAATCAGGGCAACTATAAACACCGCCGGAAAGTTAATGAGACTTCCCGTAAATATCCATTCCCCATGCAGATGCTCAAGCGTTGAGTGAGAAAGCGTATAAGGGATTTCAATATCCCAACTATGCAGCAAACTTTGCATATACCCCGACCAACCCACAGACACGGTGGAGCAGGCAAATAAATATTCCAAAATCAGGTCCCAACCAATAAACCACGCAAGAAACTCTCCTATAGTTGCATAACTGTAAGAGTACACACTCCCTGAAACAGGAATCATAGCGGCAAATTCGGCGTAGCAAAAACCGGCAAAAATACACCCGAGTGCCGAAATAACAAAAGAAATGGTAAGGGCAGGACCCGCATATTGGGCAGCCGCCTGCCCCGTAATTACAAAAATACCCGTACCTACAATAGCGCCGATCCCTAATGCCACTAAATTGGTTGCCGTTAATGAACGACGCAACCCCGCATTAGTCGTCTCCGTTTCATGTAATATGGCAACAATATCTTTTTTCCGAAATAAATTTTGAAAAATTTTTTTATACATAAATAATGAAAATCTAAAAAGAAATTTATGACAAAAGTAATAAAAAAAGCATAATGATGTAAATAATAAAAAAAACGTTTTATTTTGCCAAAATTTTGAAAAAATTGTGTTATGATATTGATTGAAACTATTGACAAACTGAAGGAAGTACTGTTTAGAATTAAAAGTAATGGAAAAACTATAGGATTAGTTCCTACTATGGGAGCATTGCATGATGGACATATTTCATTGATTAAGAAAGCGAAAAGTGAAAACCAGGTGGTGGTGGTTTCTATTTTTGTGAACCCGTTACAATTTAATAATCAAACTGATTTGGAAAAATATCCGCGTAATCTAGAAAAAGACCTGCTGCTGATTGAAGCAGTTACCGATATTGTTTTTGCGCCTTCAGTCAAAGAAATCTTTCCAACAGACCCTACAGAAAAATACAGCTTCGGAGAATTGGAAAATGTTATGGAAGGGATCTCCCGCCCCGGACATTTTAACGGCGTAGCAACCATAGTAAACCGACTGTTCAATTTTGTAGAACCCAACAGAGCATATTTTGGAGAAAAAGATTTCCAACAACTTGCCATTATTCGGCAATTAGTGGAGAAAACGAAAAGAGATGTGGATATCGTGGCTTGCCCTGTGGTCAGAGAAGTTAACGGACTGGCAATGAGTTCCCGAAATCAGTTGCTCTCTTTTGCAAAACGGAATATTGCTGCCAAAGTGTATGGAATCATTAATAAAGCGAAACAATTGGATCATACTCAAACAAAAAAAATTAGTGAGTTTGTCCATGCGGAAATTAAAAAATTAGAACCTATCAAATTGGATTACTTCTCCATTGTGGATGATATTACCTTACATCAGGTGGATTCATTAGCAGATGCAAAAGGTGTGGTGGCTTGCGTGGCTTTTTATATTGGAGGAGTGCGACTTATTGATATGATCCGGTTTAAATAATATTTTACCTAATTTATGAATATTGAAGTCGTAAAATCTAAAATTCATCAAGTAACGGTTACAGAAGCCAATCTGCATTATGTGGGAAGTATTACTATTGATGAAACTCTGATGGAAGCAGCTCATTTGATTGAAAATGAAAAAGTTCACGTGTTGAACCTGAATAACGGAGAACGCCTGGAAACATACGTCATCAAAGGTGAAAAAGATTCGGGAGTAATTTGCTTAAACGGACCTGCCGCAAGAAAAGTGTATGTGGGTGACTATGTGGTTGTTATTTCTTATGCCTCCATGGATTTTGAAGAAGCCAAAGCGTTTAAACCTTGGATTGTTTTTCCGGATGAAAACAATAAACTCAAATAACTCAAAGTGTTCCGTAGCACATGGTATAGATTCCTACTTATCATGGGTGCCTCGTGGAGTACCTGTTTGGCACAACCTAACCCTGTGCCGGTTGAGGTATACAACTTTATCAATTATAATGCCGATACGCTATATATCGCAAAAAATCAATCACTTTTGCATTGCTTGGTGGAAAAATTCGATTCTTTAATCCACTTTAATACCGGTAATATTAATATGGTACACATAGGTGGTTCTCACGTACAAGCCGGAACGTTCCCAAATACTGTACGACGGGAATTACGAATGGCTTACCCGGAATTACAGGCGGGAAGAGGAATGATTTTCCCTTATGCAGCAGCTCCAAAATGCAATAATCCCATAGATTATAAAACAAAATCCATAGGAAAATTCGGATTGGTAAGAAATGTGTATGCAGAACACGTTAAATCGCTTGGAATAGCCGGAATTGCAGTCTATACACAGGATTCGGTTGCTAAAATAAAGATTCTCCTCTGTGATTCTTTAATTAAATTTAAAACTACAAAAATAACCTTGTTAGGGTATACTGATACGGATTCTTCATCAACCCCGATCTTACTCATAGATACTTTACGTTTTTTACCCACCCAAATTATACCCGAAAAACGACAATTTATTTATGAAAATATTTGTGCAACAGACTCTTTCGCTTTCTCATTCAAAACAAAAAACGGAGCGTCGTTTACCATTACGGGAATATTACTGGAAAATGACAACCCCGGAATTATTTATCATTCCATTGGCGTAAATGGTGCAAGCGTCAATGCTTTCCTGCGTTGCGAGCACTTTGAAGAAGAAATTGAATTGCTTCATCCAGATATGGTTATTTTCGGACTGGGGATAAATGATGCTAATGAACCGGATTTTAAACCTGATATTTTTAAAGAAAACTATTTGAAATTGGTGGCTCAATTCAGAAAAGTAAACCCTGAATGTTTTTTCGTTTTCATTACCAACAATGATAGTTTTAAAAAAATAGGTAAAAAATATCAGGTAAATAAAAACGCATTGGAAGTGAGGAAAATTATGTATGAATTGGCTGATGAAACCGGCGGGGCACTTTTCGATCAATTTGAAATTATGGGGGGCTTATATTCAATGGAAAAATGGCGTTTGGAAAGATTAGCCCAAAACGACCGTGTCCACTTTACCAAAGCAGGGTACGAATTAATGGGGAAACTGTTGTTTAATGCGATTGCCAGGGTGATGAGATAAGACTTACTTTTTCTTTTGCTATTTTACAGATTTTATGTTATTTTGCGGCTTCTTACACGACAATGGATAAACAACTCATTTCTATCAAACAACGTTATGGCATTATTGGATTTAATTCTGCTTTAGACTATGCTATTCATATTGCCATACAAGTGGCGCCAACCGATTTGACAGTGTTAATTACCGGCGAAAGTGGCGTGGGAAAAGAGAATTTTCCTAAAATTATTCACGATTTTAGCGCCTATAAACATGGCCAATATATTGCCGTGAACTGCGGCGCCATTCCGGAAGGAACTATTGATTCAGAACTCTTCGGACATGAAAAGGGCTCTTTTACAGGGGCCACCGAAGCCCGTAAAGGCTACTTTGAAGTAGCAGACGGCGGCACCATTTTCTTAGATGAAGTTGCCGATTTACCGTTATCTACTCAAGTACGGTTATTGCGGGTATTGGAAAACGGAGAGTTTATAAAAGTGGGCTCGTCGAAACCTCAAAAAACAAAGGTACGGGTAGTGGCTGCAACCAACGTTAATATAGCCGACAAAATCGCAAAAGGAAAATTCAGAGAAGACTTGTTTTACCGTTTAAATTCTGTCCCCATTTTTGTCCCGCCATTACGCGATAGAAAAGAAGATATCTTTTTATTATTCACTAAATTTGCTACAGATTTTGCTTTCAAATACCAAATCCCCCCTCTGCAATTAACAGAGGAGGCCAAAGAGGAGTTAATCCGTTTTTCGTGGCCGGGAAATGTACGGCAATTAAGAAATATTACCGAACAGATGTCGCTCATTGAAAAAGAACGCATCATCACGCAGGAAGTATTAGCAGGTTATTTGGTAACTCCCACGGTCTCTCATCTTCCGGCATTGATGACCCATGAAAAAGAAACAACACCTCATTTTTTTGAACGTGAATTAATTTATAAGTTTCTTACAGACTTAACCAAAGAAGTGGCGGAACTCAAAACACTGGTGCATGAATTGAGAAACACTAAAATAAGGTTACCGGAAGGTACAACTGTGAGATTTACAGATTATCATCCTATTGAAATAAATGAAGAGTCGGATCTCCCGAAAAGTAAACCACAAAAAAAATCATTGTCTCTAATCGAACAGGAAAAAGAGATGATTCAAAAAGCTGTTGAAACATTTGGAACCAACAGAAGCGCAGCCGCTAAGGAACTCGGCATTTCCGAAAGAACATTATATCGTAAAATCAAGGAGTATGGAATTTAATAGGATAAGAGTATGAAATATTTTATAAAAAATTTCCGGTGGATGGTTTGTAGTATTTTGGTTTTGCTATCTATGGGTTGTAGCGTGAATGTCTCATTTACAGGCGGCTCTGTAAATCCAAACGCAAAAACGGTATATATTGCCACATTCCCGAATAATGCATCATTGGTAAACCCTAACTTGAGCCAGTACTTTACCACAGCATTAAAAGATAGAATTCAAACACAAACGCCGCTGACAATTATTGATGTAAAAAATGCCGATTATGTTTTTGAAGGCGCTATTACAAACTACACCATCTCACCCATCGCTCTTCAGGGAAATGATGTGGCAGCAATGAACAGATTAACCGTTACGGTAAGAGTTACTTTTAAAAATAAATTTGAAGAGTCTCTAAATTTTGAACAAACTTTCTCAAGATATTCAGATTACTCAAGTGCACTCAATTTTTCTTCTATAGAATCCGGATTGATGCAGGAAATCGTCGCAGCCTTAACGGAAGATATTTTTAATAAAGCATTTGTAAATTGGTAATTAAAAATGAAGAGAATAGAAATCAATAATTTTTTTGACAATTTTCCGATAGAGCCGGAATTGCAAATGACTTGGTTAGAAGAATGTTACCGTAATTTCCCTGCTTCGTATCTGGTTGCTTTTTTTTATCTGAAGATCTTGCAAGAAAAAAAACCCCAACAATATGAAGTATTAAAATCAAAACTCCTGCTCTCTATTCCGAACCGGAAAGAATTTCATGCATCTAAATTAGAATATTTTCCGGCATTCACACCCATGGATGAGAATAAAGATGAGATTGCGGTATTAGCAGCACAATTGCAGAGAGATATTCCAAAAATTACTTTTGATCCCAAGAAACATAATGCCGAAGTCAACATGGCTGAGTCGGGGGAAATGGAAACCATTGATTTCATAAGTGAAACATTAGCAATGATTTATGCAAGCCAAGGATACACAGGCAAGGCAATTCAAATGTTAAAAAAATTAATGGTGCAATATCCCGAAAAAAATGCTTATTTTGCCGCCCTTATTGAAAATGTAAAAATGTCAATAACCCAAAATCAAAATGTAGAAGAAAATAATCATTAAAAATAATGTAATATGCTGACTCTTATTATCATTTTAATCCTTTTAGCGTGTATAGTGTTAGGTTTTTTCGTATTAATTCAAAATTCGAAAGGAGGAGGATTGGCTTCCAATTTCGCCGGATCTAACCAAATCATGGGAGTACGAAAAACTACGGATTTTTTAGAAAAAGCCACCTGGACATTGGCCGCTTCAATCATGTTGCTTTGTCTTTTCGTCGCATTTATGACTAAACAGGAATTTAAACGCAAAATGCCCGCAAGAGAAAAAACAGAACAAACTACTGACAAGAAGAATAATTAAATTGATGAATCGAAACGATTTTCCAATTCTTAACCGAACAATTCATAATCAGCGGTTAATCTATTTTGATAATGCGGCTACAACCCAAAAACCACAAACAGTTATTGATACATTATCAACCTATTATACCCACTTTAATAGTAATATTCATAGGGGAGTGCATGGACTAAGCCAGGAAGCAACCGCACTGTTTGAGAAAACCCGCGAATGTGTAAAAAATTATGTGAATGCAAATTCAACCCGTGAGATCATTTTTACAAGGGGAACAACAGAATCTATTAACTTGGTAGCTTCATCATTTGGGAAAGCGTTTATTAATGAAAATGATGAAATTCTGATTACCGAAATGGAACACCATTCCAATATTGTGCCATGGCAATTGGTATGTGAGGAAAAAAAAGCAAAATTAAAAGTATTACCTTTTGATGAAAAAGGGATTCTTTGTATGGATTTATTAGATGATTTTCTGACAGAAAAAACTAAAATTGTTGCAGTAACTCATACATCCAATACTTTAGGAACGATTAACGATAGTAAGCACATTATTAAGAAAGCGCATCAAAAAAATATTCCGGTTTTAATTGACGGAGCACAAGCCATGTCGCACGAAAAAATTGATGTACAAGAGTTGGATTGCGATTTTTTTGCTTTTTCGGGACATAAAATGTATGCACCTATGGGAGTAGGCGTTCTGTATGGAAAGGAAAAATGGCTTAATGAGATGCCCCCTTATCAGGGTGGCGGTGAAATGGTGCACCAGGTTTCTTTTGAAAAAACTACGTATAATGAACTTCCTTATAAATTTGAAGCAGGAACACCTAGTGTAGGAGATGTTATCGGTTTAAAAGCTGCTATTGATTATTTGGAACATACGGATATTAAGAAAATAGCGGCTTATAAACAGGAATTACTTCATTATGCCTTTGCAAAATTGTCTCAAATTGACGGAATTGAGTTTTTTGGCACTGCTCCACACAAAGCCGCTATCATTTCGTTTAACATACAAGGGATACATCCGTTTGATATGGGCACTTTATTAGACCAATTTGGAATCGCTGTACGTACAGGTCATCATTGCACACAACCCATCATGACTAAATTTAAAATTTCGGGAACAATGCGAGCCTCTTTTGCTCTTTATAATACCTTTGAAGAAATTGATTTTTTTGTAGATGCTGTGGCTAAGGCAAAAAAAATGTTAGCACAGTAGCGTCATATTAAAATCTGAAATGCGAAAATGCCTTGTTGGCTTCTGCCATCCTATGAATATCTTCTTTGCGTTTAAATGCAGCTCCTTCCTCTTTATACGCTGCCATAATTTCGGCGGCAAGTTTTGCAGCCATAGTTTTTTCATGGCGCTTACGGGCATAAAGAATCATGTTTTTAATTCCTAAAGATTCTTTTCTTTCCGGACGGAGTTCTGTAGGAATTTGGAATGTGGCACCTCCAATTCTTCTACTTTTTACTTCTAATGCAGGTGTTATATTGGCCAACGCTTTTTTCCATATCTCAATAGGATCCTCTTTTAATTTATTTTCAATAATGTCCATTGATTCATAGAAAATCTCAAATGCGATAGATTTTTTCCCTTTCAACATAATATTGTTTACAAATTTTGTAACCAATATATCATTAAATTTTGGATCAGGAAGGATAATCCGTTTTTTTGGTTTTGTTTTTCTCATATAGGTTCTTCAATATTTTAAGGTTAATATTTACTCTTAGACTCACCCATTTTGGTGGCTAATTACTATTTATGCTTTTTTCTTTGGTCTCTTTGTACCATATTTGCTTCTGCCTTGCAGACGTCCATTTACTCCGGCAGAATCCAATGCACCCCGCACAACGTGATAGCGAACTCCCGGAAGGTCTTTCACACGTCCCCCTCTAACTAATACTATACTATGTTCTTGCAGGTTATGGCCTTCTCCCGGAATATAAGCATTGACTTCTTTTCCATTAGTCATACGAACCCTCGCTACTTTACGCATGGCTGAGTTTGGTTTTTTAGGAGTAGTAGTATATACTCTCAAACAAACACCACGCTTTTGCGGACATGCATCTAATGCTCTTGATTTACTTTTAGAGGTTAATTGTTTTCTTCCTTTTCTAACTAGTTGTTGAATTGTTGGCATTATTTTATTTTTTAATCTTTAATAATTTACAATAAAGTAACCTTATTTTTTAAGGGGGTGCAAAAATATAAAAATTTTGATATTCAAGATAATTAATACAAGAACAATTACTTTTTCTGTTTTTTAATGGCAGCCTGTGCCGCAGCCAGACGGGCTATCGGTACGCGGAACGGCGAACAGGAAACATAAGTCATCCCCGCATTAAAGAAAAACTCTATGGAAGCAGGGTCTCCGCCATGTTCGCCACAAACGCCCACTTTCAAATTCGGGTGGTTTGTGCGCCCGCGCTGGATTCCTAACCGCACTAATTCTCCAACACCTTCCTGGTCTAACGTATTAAATGGGTCATTATCTAAAATCTTATTGTCTATATAATTATGAATAATGGCATTTACATCGTCGCGGGAGAACCCTAATGTCATCTGAGTTAAGTCGTTGGTTCCGAAAGAGAAGAACTGTGCCACTTCCGCAATCTTATCGGCTACAATGGTGGCTCTCGGTATTTCTATCATCGTACCGTAGAGATAGTTAATCTTTATTCCGAATTTTGTTTCTACCTCTTTTTGAACTCTGTCGGCAATTACTTTTTGATGTTTCAACTCATCTACATTGATAGTTAGCGGTACCATAATTTCCAACATCGGTTTGCTGCCCTCTTTCATCAGTTCTGCGGTAGCTTCAAACAATGCACGGAATTGAGTTTCCGTAACTTCAGGATATACAATTCCCAAACGTACGCCGCGCAGTCCCATCATGGGGTTCACTTCATGAAGCGCCTCAATACGTCTCTTGATCTCTTCAAAAGGCATTTTCATTTCGGCAGCCAGTTCCCGTTGTTTTTCTTCGGTTTGAGGAACAAACTCATGCAATGGCGGGTCCATCAAACGGAAAGTCAATGGCTTAGCATCCATTACCTTCAGAGTTTCTTTGGCAGCTTTTTTAATGAAAGGTTCAAGTTCATTTAAAGCAGCCACGCGGCTGGCAACATCATCAGCTAAGATCATGTTGCGCAGTTTTGCTAAGGGTTGTTCGCTGTTTTTACCGTAGAACATGTGTTCAATACGGAACAGTCCGATTCCTTCTGCACCGAAGTCAATCGCATTTTGAGCATCTTCCGGTGTGTCGGCATTGGTACGAACACCCATTGTACGAAATTTATCCACAATATTCATAAACTCCTTGAAGCGCGGATTTTCCGTAGCATCTACCATCTCTATTTTTTGGTCGTACACCCAACCTTTTGTTCCGTTTAAGCTCAACAGATCGCCCTCTTTAAATATTTTTCCTGCTACTTTAATTTGATTTTTCTCCAAATCAATATGAATGGCGTCGCAACCCACGATACAGCATTTTCCCCAGCCGCGGGCAACCAAAGCAGCGTGCGAGGTCATTCCGCCGCGGGCAGTTAAAATACCGTCGGCAGCACGCATACCCTCTACATCTTCCGGATTGGTTTCTTCGCGAACCAGAATACATTTTTTCCCTGCGCGGGAATACTCAATGGCCTTTTCGCTGGTAAGCGCAATAATTCCTACGGAACCGCCGGGGCCTGCGGGAAGTCCTTTGGCCAAAACGGTAAATTTGGCTTCACTTCTGCTATCCAAGATCGGGTGCAGTAATTCGTCCAACTGATGAGGATTTACACGCATTACTACCTCTTTTTCGTCAATTCTTTTTTCATGCAACATATCCAACGCCATATTCAGGGCAGCCAAGCCGGTACGTTTTCCCACGCGGCACTGCAACATAAACAGTTTATCTTCCTGAATGGTAAACTCAATATCCAGCATATCCTTGTAGTGGTCTTCCAAAATACAGCGAATATTGTAAAGTTCTTTATACGTTTCGGGCATCAGTTCCTGCATGGAATGCAGGTGTTTATTCTGCTCGTTTTTTGTATCGTCGTTCAACGGGTTGGGAGTGCGAATTCCGGCAACTACGTCTTCGCCCTGCGCATTGATGAGCCATTCTCCGTAGAAAACATTGGCGCCGGTACCCGGGTCACGGGTAAAAGCAACGCCGGTGGCAGAGGTATCTCCCATATTTCCAAACACCATCGCCTGAACGTTTACTGCCGTTCCCCAATCATCGGGAATGCCCTCAATTCTTCTATAAGAAACCGCCTTTTTGCCGTTCCAGCTTTTGAAAACCGCTTTAATACCGCCTTCCAATTGCGTGCGGGCGTCGTCGGGAAAATCAACCCCGAGATGTTTTTTTACTAATGTTTTAAAATCTTCCGATAACTGTTTTAATTCGTCGGCGTTGATTTCAGTATCCGATTTATAGCCGCGGGTATGTTTAAACTCATCCAGTTTTTCATCTAAAATTTTGCGAATTCCTTTTCCTTCTGCGGGGTCTAAGCCTTCCGCCTTTTCCATTACCACGTCGGCATACATCATAATCAGACGGCGGTAAGAGTCGTAAACAAAGCGGGGATTGTTGGTTTTTTTGATTAATCCGGGGATTGTTTTTGAAGAGAGCCCAATGTTTAGCACGGTATCCATCATGCCGGGCATGGAGCTGCGCGCACCGGAACGGCAAGAAATTAACAGCGGATTATCGGCATCATCATATTTTAAGCCCATTATTTTTTCTACCAGTTCCATACCTTTCCATACCTCAGGCATAACCGACGCAGGAAGTTGGCATTGGTTAGCGTAATAGGCAGTACAACATTCTGTAGTTACGGTTAATCCTGCGGGTACAGGAAGACCTAAATGACACATTTCGGCGAGATTTGCGCCTTTGCCGCCCAACAAGTTTTTCATGTCGGCTTTACCTTCGGCAGTTTTTCCTCCAAAGGTATAAACGTACTTTACATTACTCATTTTCAATTGATTTAATTATTAAAACCTTAATGATGTTATTTTTTTTAAAAATGGTTGCGAAAGTACATTTTTTTCTGATATTTTTAATTCTTTTTTTTATTGATTTTACTTGTATTTTTGCTTTTCAAATATGTAGATATCTTTTTATGAAGCAATACCTTGATCTTCTGCAGCATGTAATTGAAAATGGGGTTATAAAAAACGACCGCACCGGAACAGGAACCATAAGCGTGTTCGGATACCAAATACGATTTGATTTGCAAGATGGTTTTCCGATTTTAACCACAAAAAAACTGCATCTTCGTTCTATTATTTATGAATTGCTCTGGTTTTTAAGAGGTGATACCAATATAAAATATCTGCATGATCATAAGGTGTCCATTTGGGACGAATGGGCAGATGAGAATGGAGAGTTAGGACCCGTTTACGGAAAACAATGGCGCTGTTGGCAAACGGCAGACGGAAGATCTATAGACCAGATTTCTGAATTAATTGAGATGGTTAAAACAAATCCTGATTCGCGACGGTTAATTGTAAACGCATGGAATGTAGGGGATATAGATAAAATGAAACTCCCGCCTTGCCATCTCCTTTTTCAATTTTATGTGAACAATGGCGAAATATCCTGCCAACTCTACCAACGTAGTGCTGATGTTTTTCTCGGTGTACCGTTCAATATTGCTTCCTACTCCTTGCTCCTCATAATGATAGCGCACGTTTGTAAATTGAAACCCCGCTATTTTATTCACACATTCGGAGATGTGCATCTTTACTCCAATCACCTTGAACAAGCAAAATTACAACTCTCCCGAACTCCCAGACTTTTGCCTACTATGAAGATTATCAGAGAAGTAAGTTCTATTTTTGATTTTCAATTTGAAGATTTTGTATTAGAAAATTATAATCCCGAACCACCTATTAAAGCCGAAGTTGCCATATAATAAAAATCGGATAATCCTGTTATATATAAAACTCTCTGTAAAAACGCTATATAATAAGTCTCTTGGTGTTAAATTATGAAAAAAATGATGAAAAAAATTCTTATTACCGGTGGTGCCGGATTTATTGGTTCTCATGTTGTACGCCTGTTTGTAAATAAATACCCGCACTATGAAGTGTATAATCTTGATAAATTAACTTATGCGGGAAATCTGGATAATTTGCAGGATGTTGAAAACAAAGCAAATTATCATTTTATAAAAGCTGATATTGTAGATGGGGAAAAGATGCAGTCGTTGTTTAAGGAGCATCAATTTGATGGCGTGATTCATCTGGCTGCCGAGTCGCATGTGGATAGATCTATTGAGAATCCTATGGAGTTTATTTATACAAATGTTGTGGGAACCGTCAATCTGTTGAATGTGGCGCGTGCCATTTGGAAAGATGTTGAAAATAAGAGGTTCTATCATATTTCTACCGATGAAGTGTATGGTTCATTGGGAGATACCGGTGCTTTTACGGAAACTTCTCCATATGACCCGCACAGTCCGTATTCCGCTGCCAAAGCATCTTCCGACCATTTTGTGCGTGCGTATTACGACACGTATAAACTTCCCACGATAATTTCTAACTGTTCTAATAATTACGGTCCAAACCAGTTTCCTGAAAAATTGCTTCCACTTTTTATTCATAATATTAAAAATAATAAACAACTTCCGGTTTATGGAAATGGAACAAATGTGCGTGATTGGCTTTACGTAGAAGACCATGCGGCTGCCATTGATCTTATTTTTCATAAAGGGAGAACAGGTGCAACCTATAACATCGGCGGAAATAACGAATGGAGAAATATTGATTTGATTAAAAAGTTAATTGAAATCATGGATAAAAAACTGGGACGCGCAGAGGGAGAATCCTTAAAATTGATTACTTATGTTACCGATCGCGCCGGCCATGATTTGCGCTATGCTATTGATGCCACAAAACTTAAAACCGAACTAAATTGGGAACCCAAAATTAAATTTATCGAAGGCTTTGAAAAAACTGTAGATTGGTACCTGGAAAATGAAAAGTGGTTGCAACGGATTGTAAATGGAGAATATCGGAGAATTTAAAATATTTTCTCCGCCAATTCTTTCAGATTTATCCCACCGAAATTTCCCGAACTCATAAACGCAAAAACGGTATCTGCACATTCCATCTTCAAAATTCTATTCTCCAATTGTTTAGCCGTATTAAAAACCTCTAAATCGCTTCGCTGAAAGGCTTTGTAAATCATTTCCGAAGTGATGGGCGGAAGTTTTTTGTGGGCAACTGCTTCGGGGTTAAAGAAAATAATCCCCCCATCAGCCTTATCCATGGTGCCGGCGTATTGTTCTAAAAATTTTTCAGTTAGGCTGCTGAAAGTGTGCAGTTCCATGCAGGCAATCAATTTTCTGTGCGGGAACTGTGTTTTCAGTGCTTCCACAGTGGCTTTCAACTTGGAAGGGGAGTGGGCAAAATCTTTGTAAATGGCACAAGTATCGTTTTTGCTCAGCAACTCCAAACGGTTACTCGCTCCTTTAAAGGTTTGGATTGCGTGGTAGAACTGCTCGTCGGAAACGCTTATTGCGTTACACGCCAGCCGTGCCGCATTAATATTCGTTAGATTATGTTTTCCGAAAATTTGCAAAGGAATATTCCCAAATGGAGTTTCCAAAAAAGTTACTCCGTTCTCAATATAATGCGGATGCACCTCATAACTCACTTTTTTAGCACGAATATCTGCATTATCGCTCATCTTTTGCAGCACTTTATCTTCTTTACAGTAAATATATGTTCCGTTTTCGGGGATCATCTCCGCAAAAATCTTAAACTGCTCTACATAAAACTCAAAAGTGGTGAATACATTGATATGATCCCAGGCAATTCCGCTAATAATCCCAATGGTTGGCTGATACACATGAAATTTAGGACGTCTGTCGATGGGTGAAGTGAGATACTCATCGCCTTCAATCACTATAATTTCGGCATTTTCGGAAAGTTTTACCATCACTTCAAAACCTTCTAACTGTGCACCCACCATATAATCGCAGTCTATGTTCAGTTGTTGCAATACGTGGATAATCATTGCAGTAATAGTTGTTTTTCCGTGACTGCCTCCTACTACAATGCGGGTTTTGTTTTTACTTTGTTCGTATAAAAATTCGGGATAGGAGTATATTTTTACGTCCAATTCTTTGGCTTTCAGCAGTTCCGGATTATCCGCACGGGCGTGCATTCCCAAAATTACGGCGTCTAAATCGGGAGTAATCTTTTCCGGAAACCATCCTGTTTTGGCCGGCAGAAGCCCAACTTTTTTCAGCCGGCTTTTTGCGGGTTCAAAAATCTCATCGTCAGAACCGGTAATATAGTATCCCTTGTGATGGAGCGCCAGCGCTAAATTGTGCATTGCGCTACCCCCAATCGCTATAAAATGAATCTTCATTATCATTTGCTTATTTTTCTTCCTTTCAAAATCACCTGTTCAACCTTATTACTTCCAAAAGAATAGGGCATAAATTCTAAAGAAGGAATAGGTTTTGTAATATAGAAATTTGCCATTTTTCCTTTCGCTATGGAGCCTGCAATATCGCTTATTCCCATAGCATAAGCAGTATTTAGGGTGGTGGCATTCAGGGCTTCTTCAGGGAGCATTTTATATTTTATGGATCCCATAGAGAGTATCAACTGCATATTTCCGGAGGGGGAAGAACCCGGGTTGTAATCAGAGGCTAAGGCGACAGGCAACCCGGCATCAATCATTTTACGCACAGGTGCATATATCATGCCAAGAAAAAAGGCAGCACCGGGCAACAAAGTGGGCATTGTTTCAGAATTGAGCAGAGATTCAATTTCTGCATCACCTGTATATTCTAAATGATCAACGGATAGTGCGTTATATTTAACGCCTACTTGAATTCCGCCTGAGAAATCCAACTCATTGGCATGGATTTTAGGGCGCATTCCATATTTTATGCCCTGCATGAGGATACGCTCTGTTTCTTCTGTTGTAAAAAATCCTTTATCGCAAAAAACATCAATAAAATCAGCAAGTTCTTCTGCTGCTACCAGTGGAATCATTTCATTGATAATAATGTCTACATATTCCGCTTGTTTGCCTTTGTACGCTAATGGCACGGCATGAGCACCTAAAAAACTGGAACGGATAATCAAAGGAGAGTTTTTTTGTAGTTCTTTAATTACACGCAACATTTTTAATTCTGTTTCTGTTGTCAATCCGTATCCACTTTTTATTTCTACTGCTCCGGTTCCCAAAGATGCCATCTCTTGTAGCCGTTCCCATGCAGTTTCGTACAATTCTTCCTCGCTTGTTTGTGCTAACCGTTGTGCAGAATTTAAAATACCGCCGCCCCGCTTTGCAATCTCCTCGTAACTTAATCCTTTTATTTTGTCAATGTACTCTAATTCGCGACTTCCCGCATAGACAATATGGGTATGCGAATCACAAAAGGAAGGAAAAATCATTCTTCCGGTAGCATCTATTTCTTCTATTTTTTCTTTTACTTTAGAGAGTTTTTCGGGAGTAAAGGCGCACATTTTTCCAAAGTCGATAATTGTTTCACCTTCGGTAATAAGGTAAGCATTTTCAATGCTATGAACTGTTTGCATCTCTTTACCGGCACGCCAGATTACAGGTTTTTCCTCTACCTGTACCAATTGTTTGATGTTGTTTACTAAAATTGCCATATATAATTAAAATTCAAAAGTTTAAAAGTTTAAAAATTTAATAGTACAAAAATTATTATGCTCTTAGACTCTTCCAAATTTCATCTCTCATCCTAATGGCTTCATTTCTGGCGTGTTCATCAAAACGTTCTTCTCCGTTTTCTACTTTTTTATATGCCAGCAGTATGGATCGGGATGCATTAACCACGCCACCGTTCCCATTTTTCAGATAGGGGACAACATCTTCGGTTTTTCCGCCTTGTGCGCCGTAGCCAGGAATAAGGAAAAATGTGGAATCTAATTGTTGACGTATTTCATACACTTCTTCTGCATGCGTACATCCCATTACGCCGCCAATAGAAGAGAACCCGCACCGGCCGATATATTCTTTCCCAAGTGTACTAATTTTTTCACCCACCATATTATATACTCGTTTAGGAGCCTCAGCGGTGGGTAAACATTCAATGTCTGTTGCCCCTTCATTTGAAGTTCTTATCAGCACAAATATTCCTTTTTCTTTATCTCTCACATAGGGTAAAAACGGATCAATAGTATCCATTCCCATATAAGGATTTAAGGTAATGAAGTCGGCTTCAAAATCTCCTGAGAAGTGCGCTTTTGCGTACATTCCGGCTGTTTTGGCAATGTCGCCTCGTTTTACATCGGCAATCACTATTGCTTTTCTTTCCCGTAAATAGGAGAGTGTTTTTTTGTAAGCAATCATGCCTTGTATTCCTAGCGCCTCGTAATAGGCAATTTGTACTTTATAACATGCTACAACGTCGATGGTGGCATCAATAATCTGTTTATTAAATGAAAAAAGTGCATCACTAACATGTGAAAATGCTTTCAGGAAATAAGTAGGAAGATATTCACAATCAGTATCTAAACCTACACACACGTGACCTTTTACGGCTACATGTAAAAAAAGTTTATCTATTATCATAATAATTAAAATTTTGTCTGCAAATTTACAGAAAAGTGTTAGTTGTTTATCACGCTACCTGCGTAATTTAAAATTTTTACCCAGATATACCGTTCTCACGTATTCGTCTGCAGCAAGTTCTTCTGCAGTACCTGCTTTAATAATATGTCCTTCAAAAAGCAAATAGGCTCTGTCGGTAATAGAAAGGGTTTCATGGACATTGTGGTCGGTAATTAAAATACCTATGTTTTTTTCTCTTAGTTTCCAAACAATAGTTTGAATATCTTCAACTGCAATGGGATCGACGCCGGCAAATGGTTCATCTAACAAAATAAATTTAGGATTAGCGGCTAGGCAGCGGGCAATTTCGGTGCGTCTGCGTTCGCCGCCTGAAAGATTTTGGCCTAAGTTTTTTCTAACTTTCTGGATATTAAATTCTTGAATTAAATTTTCAAGTTTTTCATTTTGTTCTTCTTTACTCATACCTGTAAATTGTAAAATAGCGCGAATATTATCTTCTACAGAGAGTTGACGAAAAACAGAAGTTTCCTGAGGCAGATAGGAGATTCCCATTTGTGCGCGCTTGTACATAGGTAATTTCGTAATATCTTTATCATCCAAAAAAATCTTACCTGAAAATGGTTTAATAATTCCTACAATCATATAGAATGAGGTGGTTTTTCCCGCACCGTTAGGCCCGAGTAAGCCCACAATTTCTCCTTGTTTTACATTAAAAGAAACTTCATTCACAACCTTGCGTTGTTTATAGATTTTTACTAAGTTTTCAGTACTAATGATATGACTCATAATATATTATTTTCAGCTTGTATTTTAATTTTTTCCGACAATGTTTCCACAAAGCGGAATAATGATTTTTGCAGTATGGGTTTTAGAAACAGAGGAATCTCAATATCCAAATCTATTTCCATCTCAGTTTCATTTTCTAAAACGGAAATAAAATACAATGTTATAAAGAGCGGAATATTTTTATCGTTATCAGCTACAAAATTAATTTTGGAGAATGGTATTTTTTCAGCTATTTTCAGGGTAACTCTTGTTATATTTTCTATGGTAAAACTGCAAGAATCTGCGGTAGTACTGATATCAGTTACCTGATCCGATAGGTAATGAGAAAAATTTTCAAAATTGCTCACCCATTCATAGAGTTTGGAAGCAGCAAGTTTTATTCGGGTTTTAGGGGCAGTAACTTTCATGAAAGAGTTATAACGGGCAAAATATTTTTTTCATTTAATAATTATTTTTCTGAGTATAATGGTTATACTATTACAACAACGTAATAACTCTTCTTTCCTCTTTGAACCAGGATATATTTTTCGTTGAGTACAGAAGTTGGATTTACCACAAAGTTTTCCGAAACTTTTTCTTTGTTAATGGAGACTCCGTTTTCTTTCAAGGTTCTGCGCGCTTCCCCTTTGGAGGGGAATATTTGGGTTACATCTGTCAGAAAATCCACAATATTACTATTCTCTTTGATAATGGTTCTGTCAATTTCTACTTGCGGAACCCCTTCAAATACAGAGAGAAAAGTTTTTTCCGGCAGTGCGGCTAAAGATTCTGTTGTGCCTTTTCCAAATAAAATTTCGGAGGCAGCAACGGCTGCATCGTATTCCTCTTTTGAATGCACTCTACAGGTAACATCTTCGGCAAGTGCTTTTTGTAAAATACGCCAATGAGGTGCTTCATCGTGCTCTTTTTCCAGATTTTCAATTTCAGTTTTTCCGAGCAACGTAAAAATTCGAATATATTTTTTGGTGTCTTCATCCGAGCAATTGAGCCAAAACTGATAAAATTGGTAGGGTGAAGTTTTTTCAGGGTCTAACCAGATGTTTCCTTTTTCGGTTTTGCCGAATTTACCACCATCGGCTTTAGTAATGAGCGGGCAAACCAGCGCAAAGGCTTCGCCTCCGGTTTTTCTGCGAATCAGTTCCGTTCCGGTAGTAATATTTCCCCACTGGTCGCTGCCTCCCATTTGCAATTTGCATCCATAATTTTGATACAAAAACAGAAAATCATAACCTTGCACCAATTGATAGGTAAATTCGGTAAATGACATCCCTTCCCCTTCTCCGGAGAGTCGCTTCTTTACGGAATCCTTTGCCATCATGTAGTTTACGGTAATATGTTTTCCGATATCGCGAATAAAGTCAAGAAAAGAGTAGTTACACATCCAATCATAATTGTTAACTAACATTGCTGCATTGGGCATATTGTCTTCAAAATTCAAAAATTTGGCAAGTTGCACTCTAATTTTCTCCTGATTTTTTCGTAAAGTTTCCAAATCCAACAGGTTACGTTCTTGAGATTTTCCGGAGGGGTCTCCAATCATGCCGGTAGCACCGCCCAGCAACGCAATCGGTTTGTGCCCGCAAAGTTGAAAATGTTTCAACATCATTACGCTTACTAAATGTCCAATATGCAGGGAATCGGCGGTTGGATCAATTCCCACGTATGCCGGAGTCATCTCTTTTTGTAATTGTTCTTCGGTACCGGGCATTGCATCGTGCAGCATGCCGCGCCATTTTAGTTCTGCTACAAAATTCATCGCTGTTTATTTTTTTGTCTTACTTTTTCCGCTTCTATTTTTTCATATTCTTTTAAAAACTGTGGAATCATATCTTTGGAAATATCTTTATTCAGGATAATAACTTTATCTTGATTGATAATATAAAACTGCGGATTCGATACAATATGATAAGCTTTTATCCAATCTACATTACCTTGATTTCCACCTACATTAATCCAGGAAAATCCGTTATCGCGGATATATTTTTTCCAATGTTCAAAATCTTCAGTTTTATTTACGGCGTACACGTCAAAGTTTAGTTGTCCGATTTTCCCCAAAGAATCATAAACAACTTTCATCTCTTTGGCCTCTTTTTTACAAGTGGGACATGTATGGTCATAAAACCATAAAATTCTGTATTTCTTAGGCATATCGTAAGATGAATACCATTTGATTTGAGATGTATCAGGTAAAATCAGTTCTACTGTTTTGTTGCCAATCAGCATCGGTTCCAAATCCTCGATGCGCATTCTATACTTCTTAACCAAATCTTCATCCATCCACTTACATTTTCCCGCAAGTACATTATTTTTAACTAAATGCACAAAAACGCCGTCGTGACCAATAACTTTACTCAGTTCAAATTCTTTTAATAGATACTCCATCAAAAAACGGTACATTAAACTATCAGGGCTCGTTTTTTTAATCATCATATCTGCGTACTTATTAATAGTATCCACTTCCTGATACCAGAGTATTTTTTGAAAATAATTATTTAATTTGGGTTCATAAGAGGGTAAAAACAGAAACCTGTTATCGGTCAAATCAAAATTGTCCCAATAGTGCGTTCTATAATAGATTGCCTGAAATGATGAATCTATTGAGCCGTCTGCCAAAACCGGCGGTTTAGGAATCTCTATTTCCCGATAGGATTTTTGCAGTTTGGAAAATAGAAAAGTGGGGTTTTGAGTAATTAATTCTGAAATAAACTGCTCAACTTCTGCATTCAGGTTTTTCATTTTTTCTATATAAAAATTAGCACTGTCTTTCATGTTTTTACTATCAAAATCTTTTCTTTTGTTATTCCATTCAGTCATCTTCTGCTGTGCTTCGGCAGTTTTTTGCTGGAAACGCAATATATCCGCATTTTCAGGAGAACCCACCACGGAAAAGTGACGGACAATACCGGTAGTATCCATATTGTAGATAAAATGTTGACTTCCATCCAAAATAAAATTCAACATCATTCTTTTTTTATCGGATACTAATGAGTACATCCCTTCCTCATATTTTCCACTCCCTTCAAAAATAAAGGAGCCTTTGCCATCATTGTACGCTGAGTCTTTCAACATCAATTTATCCCGGAAATGAATGGCCAATAACATCTGATTATCTTTGCAATCTTTAATGTTGAACACAATTTTATGTTCGGGTTCTTTGGGTTTGCTTTTTTGTGCAAAAAGAGAAACAGAAAACAGAAAACAGAAAACAGAAAGCAGAATATGTAACCTGTAACTTGTAACTTGGAACTTGTAACTCATAACTTTATTTTTACTTTAATTTTCGCTTAAATAAATTTGTAATAATCTTTCCCAAATCATCTAATTTTTCAAGCGGGTCTAACACCGATGGATTTTTTAAGGTAGTAAGAGATTCGTCCGAAACGCCGCTCTGCATGGGATAAATAAGTATAAAGTTGGTTTCTTTGAAATATTTATTCAAGTAGTTTGGAATTTTGGTCATATTAATATTATAGGAGGGTCTTTCTCTTCTACTTAATACCAAAATCAGATTGTCGTTCTGTTTGACGTCTCGTGATAAAATCAGAAAGTCATCCCACTCTTCAAAAACGATAAAATCACACTCAATCGGATGTTTCTTGTGAACCTCCTTTATATATTTTAAGGTTTGTTCCGTAGAATAGAAAATCAACTTTGCGCCCGTGTTTCTGGCAATGTTCCACACTTTCAGCAACCAGAAAGGAAATCCGATCTCTTTCTCGGCACGGTCGGGAACAATGATTAAATGTCTTTTAATGGTAGATATGGGTTGAAATGGCTTATATATTAAAGTGGTTGTATTTGATTTGGTTAAAATTCCTTCTGTTAAATTGCCCAAAAAATTGGTTGAAATTCCTTTGCTTTTATGAAGTCCTAAAACTAAATCTGTGATTTTATGTTCTTTAACCACATTTGTAATCCCATTTACTACGTTGAGGTCATATCTTAACAGTTCTTTTAAAATGACATCGGTGGCGGCGGCGGTATCTGCCGCTTTATCCAAAATTTTCTTTGCGCTTTTGTCGGCAATGCTGTCGGGTTCATTTGTATTTACTACCGTTAAGGCAAAAACGCCATGTTTGTTTGTTTTTGATTTTACCGTAAGGGAAAGATTAATCATCTCTTCGGCAGTTTCCAGATTGTTTACCGGTATGAGAATCTTTTCCTGCATATCCTCTTCACTTTCCGATTCGCTGTCGGTTGCATTGAGCAATGCGATTTTTTGCGCACTTCTCTGTGCCACAAAAGAAGCAACGGTGCAACTCACCAAAATAGCGATAATGGTGCCGTTAAGCACGCTATCGTTCAACAAACGGACAGGTTCAATAGTTTCTCCGAGCAAAGCGGCGGCATCAATCTCCGGCTGATTCAAAATAATCTTATATCCCACCATAACAATAGCCAATGTGGCAGCAGCGCTGGCACTGCTCAATCCAAAAACTAAGTTTCTCTCGTTGACTGAAAATCGGAATGTTTTTTGTGTGAACCAGGCAGCGATATATTTTGAAAATATAGCCACAAAAGTGATGACGCCTGCTACCCACAGGGTATTAAAATCCTTGAAAAAGGCACGATAGTCCACCAACATTCCCACACTAATGAGGAAAAACGGGATAAACAAGGCATTTCCGACAAACTCAATGCGGTTCATCAACGGCGATGTTCTGGGAATCATGCTGTTGAGCGACAATCCGGCAAAGAAAGCGCCGATAATCGGTTCTACTCCTGCGGCTTCGGCAAGGAATCCGGCAAGAAACAGCATCACCAGCACAAAAATATATTGAGTAATATTATCATCAAAATGCTTGAAAAACCAACGTGTTATAATTGGAAACAAAAAGATTACGATAGAGGCAAACACCAAAAGAGAGATAGAGAGCCTTAGCCAGAAATCATCGGAAATATTTCCTGTTGCCATTCCTACCACCACAGCCAACACCAACAGAGCCAGCGTATCGGTAATTACCGTACCCCCCACCGTTATGGTTACCGCCCTGTTTTTGGTTACCCCCATCCGGCTTACCATAGGGTACGCAATCAGCGTATGGGTGGCAAACATGCTGGATAAGAGGATAGAACTGAGCAAAGAAAAATGCAGCACGTACCTGCCGGCCAAAAATCCCAAAACTATGGGAATTGCAAAAGTATAGAACCCAAACAGCAAACTTCTCCAACTGTTTTTCTTAAACTCGGTTCTGTCAATCTCCAAACCTGCTAAAAACATGATATAGAGCAAGCCAACCGTTCCAAACAGAATAAAACTGCTGTCGCGCATTACCAGATTAAATCCGTGAGGTCCAATAATGGTTCCGGCTATAATCAACCCGATAAGCGGGGGAATTTTAATACGATTTAAAATAATCGGCGCAAAGAGAATGATAAACAGTATCAATGAGAAAATTAAAACCGGATTTTCTAAAGGGAGAGAAAAAGCAATGTTTATTAATATCATAGTGTTTTTTCTAATATGTTAAAATAATCCCATTCGTTGAAAAATCTGCATCAGTTCTTCGTTGGTTTTCACTTTCACTTCCCGGGCTTTGCTGCCCATAGAAGGACCGACAATGCCAAACTCTTCCAATTGGTCCATTACCCTTCCGGCACGGTTGTAGCCAAGTTTTAGTTTTCGCTGAATTAATGAAGTAGAACCCATTTGCGTTTGCACAATTAGCGTAGCCGCATCCATAAACATTTGGTCAATCTCTCCGGTATCGATGCTTTCTTCTTCACCACCGCCTTTTCCTTTTTCTTCCAGAATATATTCGGGCAACAAAAATGCTTCGGGGTATGCCTGCTGTTCTTCAATAAATTGCGCAATCTTTTCCACTTCGGGAGTATCCACAAAAGCGCATTGCAGTCGAATGAGGTCGCTTCCGGTAGAGAGTAGCATGTCTCCTTTTCCAATCAGTTGGTTGGCACCGTTTTCATCTAAAATGGTACGGGAGTCAATTTTTTGCACTACGCGGTATGCCAAGCGAGCGGGGAAATTGGCTTTGATAGTTCCGGTAATGATATTTACGGAGGGTCTTTGTGTTGCAATAATCAGGTGAATCCCGATGGCTCGTGCCAATTGCGCCAAACGGGCAATAGGAATCTCCACATCTCTTCCGGCCGTCATAATCAGATCCGCAAACTCATCAATAATCAGCACAATATACGGTAGATAGCGGTGCCCCAGCGCCGGAGAGAGTTTTCTCGTACAAAATTTATGATTATACTCCTTAATATTTCTTGTTTTAGCCAATTTTAACAGGTCAAGGCGGGCGTACATCTCCACGCAAAGCGAGTTGAGTGTTCTTACCACATCTTTGGTGTCGGTAACAATAGGATCTTCAATATCGGGAAGTTTTGCCAAATAGTGTTTTTCAAGAATAGAGTAGAGTGTAAATTCTACTTTTTTAGGGTCAACCAACACAATTTTCAACTCTGCGGGGTGTTTTTTGTAGAGCAAAGAGGTAATAATGGCGTTCAATCCCACCGATTTTCCCTGTCCGGTGGCGCCTGCCATGAGCAGGTGCGGCATCTTGGCCAGGTCAACCACAAAGGGTTCATTGCTAATTGTTTTTCCCAATCCGATAGGCAAATCAAATTTATTATATTGAAATTTATCGGAGTTAATAATCTCTTTCATCGAAACTAACTGTGCCGTTTTATTGGGCACTTCAATTCCAATAGTTCCTTTTCCCGGAATGGGTGCAATAATTCTAATTCCCAGCGCTGCCAGATTAAGTGCGATATCATCTTCCAAATTTTTAATTTTAGAGATACGGATGCCGTCCGCAGGTACAATTTCGTACAAAGTAACCGTAGGTCCCATCGTTACCGAAATCTGCTTAATCAAAATGCCGAAATTTTTGAGAGTAGATTCAATTTTATCCTTATTTTCCCGCAATTCCGACATGATGGTTTCCCGGTCTATCTCTTTAATTTCGTAGTCGTTCAGCAGGTCAAGTTCGGGAAATTTATACAAGGAGAGTTCAGAGCGCGGGTCGTAATCTTCCAAAGGTTCAGCGTTGTTTTCATTATTTAATCCATTCAGTTCATCCTCATTCATCATCTCATCATCCTCTAATTCTCCTGTCATCTCATTGGTATCTTCCTCTTCCAATCCTTCAATAGGTGCCGAAACAATCTTAAATTCAACCTCATGGTCGCTGTTTTCCTCAAACCGCTTTTCTTGCTTTGCTTCTGCTCCTTTTCCCATAAAAGTAACCCCTTTGCTGTTGTATTCATTACGAAGTTCCTGAATATCTTCCATATACAACCCGGGGAGTTTTTGATTATCGGTTTTCTCATGTAAACTATCCTGCCCATCTTTAGTACCGAAAGATTCTTCTGCTTTTCTGCTTTCCGCCTTCTGCTTTCTGCCTTCTGTTTTCCGCTCGCCGCTTGCGGCCAACCGTTTACCACTTACCGCAATTACATCAATCATCTTTTTGGGTGAAATATTATAGAAAAGTACTAAAATAATAACAAACGCTGCAAAAAGGATCAGTCCGGTTCCCCAGGTTTCCGTGTTGTCAATCAGATATTTAGAGATTTCGTTACCAAAAGCGCCGGATATGAAATTGTATTCCGAATTTGCAAAAAAGCATCCGAAAACAGTGGAAAACCATGCCATGGTAATAATTGTGGTGAGGGTAGTTAAAAGTGGAGGTAAAATAGAACGTTCAAAAGTTAATTTAAAACCATAAATAAAAAAAAGGAGTACAAATCCTAAAGAAAAAAAGCCGAAAGTATAATTAATAAACCGGTAAGCTAAGTATGCTCCTACGGGACCTCCGGGGTAATCCACAAGTTTGGTTCCCGATTCCACAAAGGAAGCGATAGAACCGTAATGAAAATAGGAATACACCATGGAGATTCCAAGCAAAATAGCAAAAGCCATGAACAAGATGCCATAAACCTGCACCATGCGCTTGCTTTTCAGCACTCCCCAAAAAGTTGTTCCCTTATTTTTTTGACTCTCTTTGTCCGATTTCTTAGTTGTTTTAGGGTTTACCTTTTGTTTTTTATAATTTTTTACAACTTTCTTATGGGTTTGTTGATAGTTTGATAGTTTCATAGAAAATTACGAATGAAGCAACAAAAATATAATTTCTGAATAGAAAATGGAAAAAACCATTTTTTTTAACCTAAAAAAGTATATTTTTGCCATCTCCTTTTTAAGCGGGATGTAGCGCAGCCCGGTAGCGCGCTTCGTTCGGGACGAAGAGGCCGCAAGTTCGAATCTTGTCATCCCGACTCAATAAGAGGTTCCGTAGCTCAATGGATAGAGCAACTGCCTTCTAAGCAGTAGGTTACTGGTTCGATCCCAGTCGGAATCGCGATGTTTTGCCCTGATAATCGAAATTAGGCTATATGTCTAAATATGACATAATAGTTCCGCAAATATATGAACTATATTTTTTTCAATACTTCTATAATCCAAAATTTCTTTTCCCATATAAATAAAAAAGAGTTTCATTTTTTTATCTTTCCGGCTAATCATTGTGGCTAACATCTTTTTATAATTCAAACGATACGCTTCCCGCATTCTACGCTTTAAAATATTTCTGTCCACAGCATGTTTGAAATTTTTTTTGGGTACCGAAAAAGCAACGCATATAGCACATCCGTTTTCCTGTGCCTCTGTAACTTTATAGTAACACTTTACCGGATATGATATAATAGATTGATTCTCAAGATAGAGAGATTCAATTTCTAGGGAAGAAGTGAGCCTGTCCTGTTTTTTGAAACCGTTTTGTAAATTTTTATCTGCGACGTGTTGCATGTTCTTTTAAGAAAACTTCAAGAGCAGCAGTAATGGTAGGATATTCTTTGGTGGGGGCTTCCACCTGCAATTCCCATCCTGCTTCTTTTACCGCATTAATGGCTGCAATTCCCATGGCTCCAAAAGTCATATCGCCTTGAACAAAATCTGGATAATTGGTTTTAAAAGATGCAATACCCGCCGGACTGAAAAATACAATCATATCATATTTTGACAAATCAATATTCGTTTTCAAATCCACAGGCTCTGTAGTAAAACATACGGCCTGAGTATATTTAATATTATGATTATCAAAAAAATCGGCAAAATGGGTTCCCATTGAGTCTGCACCGCAAGGTATCAGGTAATTATGAGTTCTGTTTTTTAATAATAAATCAAAAACACTGGATGGATTATTGTTTTTTCCAAAGAATATTTTACGTTTACGATAGGGAATATATTTTTGAAGATAATGCGCAGCCATATCTGTCATACAATAATACTTCATTTCATCAGGCATCTCTAGGCGCAACTCTTTTAACAGCATAAAAAACTGGTCAATAGTGGTAGTACTTGAAAAAACGACTGCCGTATGGTCTAAAATATTGACTTTTGATTTGCGAAAATCAATGCCCGAAATAGTATGAATCTTAAAAAACTTTAAAAAATCAATAGAAACACAATATTTTCGTTTTAAATCCGCATAAGGTGATTTTTCAAAATCAACCGGTGCAACCTGAGAAATGAGAATACTCTTAATCTTCATACGAAAAATAGAATAAATTTTATTTTATATATTAATAATGAGCAATTTAATAAGTAGTAAGTAGGGCATAATTTCAAAGGTGCAAAAATATATAAAAAAATAAATTCTATTTACTCTATTTAGATTTCTAAAAAAGCGTATGGCAAATGCAGAGAAAATAATCAGAAAATCAGGCAGATATATGAAAAAAAACAGTTCAGGAATACGGGCATACCAGATAACAGGTATCAGGCATACTAAAGATATAGCGTGGTAGAAGCGATATAAAGTTTTAATAATGGTGTACAAGTATCTTTGCTCCTGATAACCAAAGGTTGTGGTAAAATACCATAAGAAAAGTCGGGATAATAAAAATAGTACGGTTACTCCGCACCATCCGATACCGTAAATCTGTAATGAGGAATAGGTTTCAAATAATTGAGGAACATAAAAATGAAAGAAAATCAATATCAGAGGCGGAAAAGAAAAAAAATAGAGAAGTACGGAAAAAAAATAGATTTGCTCATTTGACGATTTTCCTTCCCTCAGCAATTGTTGCAGGTAGCGTGTAGAAAACAAAGCACGCAACATTAACAGCATTTTTCTTCTGTAGAATACAAAGGATAAAGTTAAAAGTAAAAGCCCTGTTAAGAGATTGATTGTGACAATATTATTTGTATCCAAGAAATACTACTATTTAATTATCAACTTTTTAGCTATTAAAATACGGCTTTTATTTTCAAGAGAATAAAAGTAGACTCCCGACTGTAAAGTGGAAATATCTACGGATATATTTTTTTCATAAGGATTTAGCAGGATGTTGGAAATTACAGATCCCATAGTATTTCTGATGACTAAGCGATAATTCCGGAAAGAATCTTCAAGTGTATAGGAAACATTAATTTGTGAATTTGTGGAAACAGGATTCGGATAGGCTGACAGCGATATAGGAGTATGGGTTTGGGTACTTATCCCAAGCGATTGCATATTAATATTTACATAAAGCGTCATGTTGTCATCTCCTGCCGAGAAATCAAGCTGAAACTGATTTAATCCGAAATGACAGAGGCATGTATCAGGCACTATGTGCAGCGAATATTCAAGACTCTGATTCCCGCCTAAGAGATAATCTATAGTTAATATCTCAGCACTTTGGCAATTTCCAAAGCATACATAAGCCGACGTGCCTTCCACTAATGCCAAATTTGTACGGACAGTTCTAACATTTAAGTCAACATCTGTAAGGTTTTCTACCTTAATGGCAACAGCAAACTCTCCTATGGCATTTAAATCATATTCACTGATTGTTGCAGCAATAACTTGTCCATTAGTGTAAGGATTTCCCTTACTATCGGTAAGTTGAAATTTTTGGGCATAACCTAAAAGTGATACGCCTGCAAATAATAAGATGAGAAATTTTTTCATAAATATACAGTTTGAGATTTTAAGATTTAAATATAACGACATCTATTTAAAATTATTTTACCACTTTAAAAGTGCAGATTTGTCCGTTGGATTGAATTTTAACAAAATAGATTCCTTTTGCCAAATGGGTTACATTAATAAAAGGTTGATGATAAGCTGTTGTAAGTATTTGACCGGAAAGAGAGAAAATCTCTAATTTATCATATATACCGGTAACCATCAATTTATCATTTACAGGATTTGGAGCAACAGAGATCGTAACTCCGTTTACATCTTTAATACTCTCAGTTGATTTAAAGGTTACATGAATAGTGTAATCTTTATCTATCACAAGGAATGTATAACTGTTGTTTGTAAATCCTACAGAGACACCATCCACGAATAGTTCATCAACCACGTAGTTAGGATTGGGAGTAAAGATATATTCAGCATTTTCACCCACTAAAAATTCCTTTTCGCCGTCAGGAAATATGGTTCCGTTTTCGCCTGCAGTTGCAGTAATTTTATAATAAGCAGTTCCTTTGAAAGTTACATTAATTGTATAATCTTTATCTACGGCAGGAAATGTATAGCAGTTGTTGGTAAATTCCACCGGTGCTCCATCCACCAGCACTTTATCCACAGCATAACCCGGGTCAGGTGTAAAAATATAGGAAACGCTTTCGCCTTCTACATATTCTTTTGCTCCGGTTGGAGATATTGTTCCGTGTCCTCCGGCAGAGGCTGTGATTGTAAAGTAATTAAGATTTACGCCTACGGTTGCCGTAAGTTTAGTCCCAAATTGACCATTATTATAATATATTTGATTTCCCTGATTATCTAAAATTTTAACATTTCCGGCTCCATAACCTGCATTAATTCCATCGCCGTAAGCGTCGTACACCTCAACTTTATGGCAGCCATCCATTGTAGGAATGAAATCAAATTCTCTTACTGTAGTTCCGTTTCCTGTTAAATCCGGCCAAGGTCCGCCCGATAAAAGAACTGTTCCATCCGGGTTGAAAATTTGGAAAGTAGTTTCAGAACAATATCTGTCGGTAGTGATTACCAATTTCATTACGGCATCCCCCTTCACAAAATCTTTTTTAATGGTTATGCTTTTGGGATCAGCGGTAATAGGTTGATTGTTTATCTTAATTAAATTAATGTTTACAACTTGATTTTGATAGGGTTGCACTTTAAAGGTAGGAAGATGTATGGTATCGGAATTCATAGAGGTTATCTCTCTTTTATTCCAAACAAAAGTATTAGGAGTTTCGCCGGCAACGGAATATTGAATTTCGGCAGAGGTAACAGGATCTTGACCAATATTTCTCAACTTAATGTATGCGTCTGCATCTGAATAACAATCTACTATCGGAATTTCTGTAACTCCTTCAATTCTTGCGGCAACGGCAGGAAGTCCCACATAAGTAATATTTGCTTTTGAGCCTGTAATAATGGTTTGCTGATTTTCTGCTACAAAAACAATAAATTCTAAATCTTCTAAAACAACATCAATGTTATTAATATTTTTGGGGATATCATATTCAAAAGTATAAGACCAAAAACTGCCTGAGGTAGTAGGGGTTACATCCATTCCCCATTGTGTTCCGGTAACGTAATCGCGCAACATGTGCATGTGTCTGTAAAGGTTTCCTACCATCATTTCAGGATAATATTGGGTTGCGCCGGTTTGAGGACCCAAAATCTCACTTTGCAGCATCGCCACGGTAAGTTTATTGGTGCTTTCAACGGCATTTCCAGTATAATACACTTCAACTAACAGCGTTAAGTGGCGTGTGCTCACGTCTAATGTGCCGACGGCTGCCACATTCAGACTGGATGGCTGGGCAAGCCCTATAGCTGCACATTGTCCCCAACGATCTCTGGAATAAGCATAATTTGTGGGAGTCATTAGCGAAACGCCTGAAAAAACCTGACGATTCACCGTTCCTGCCGGATACCCCGGAATACCAGCCTGAGTAGCTAATGCATTTCCATAAGGGGTGGTGTAGTTTGGAGTACCGGAAGCATAACTTCCCTGGTGCACGTTGATAGCAAAAAATCTATCGGGATATTGGTTCATAAGCAGTTGTGCACGTTTATGCCCGTCGGGACAATATTGACAAGCTTTACCCGTAAACTCTTCCAAAATCATATTTCTATTGGAAGGTGTGGTGGACACAATGGTTTGCGAAAATAAAGTTACCAAGAAGCCTGTAACAAAAAGAAATAATAAAATTTTTTTCATGATAATTTATTTTAAGGTTAAACATTTATTCTTTCGGCAAAGGAATTAAAAAAATAATTACAAAAAACCCTGTTCTGAAAAATGCCACTTTTTTAATAGAAATACTCTTTTTTCATACATTTTTATTAAAAAAAATAAACAAAAAAACATCATCAAACTTCACAAAACAGAAAAATTGTTGCTAAATACCTAATCATATACAATTTTTTTCAAAAACTACGTTATTATGTGTTCGCAAATTATTAATTTAAAAATCAAATATTATGACCGCATTACTTATTACATTAGGAATCATTCTACTCCTCATTGTTTTTGTTATTTCATTGTATAACAGATTGGTACAATATCGCAACAACCGCGAAAATGCTTTTGCCGATATTGATGTGCAATTAAAGCAGCGCTACGATTTAATCCCGCAATTGGTGGAAACCGTAAAAGGTTACGCCAAACACGAAAGAGAGACATTGGCACGGGTCATTGAACTTAGAAACCAGGCAGTAGCCGCCACTACCATTGATGGAAAAGTGGCCGCCGAAAATCAACTTTCAGGTGTATTAGCCGGTTTAAAAGTTACGTTGGAAGCCTACCCCGATTTAAAAGCCAATCAGAACTTTCTTCAATTGCAGGAAGAGATGTCGGATATTGAAAACAAATTAGCCGCAGTGCGCCGCTATTTCAACGCTGCTACAAAAGAATTGAACAATGCGGTACAAACTTTTCCGTCGAATATTATTGCCGGTATGTTTAATTTCAGAAAAGCGGAAATGTTTGATCTGGGCAGCGAAAGAGCTACTTTTGACAAAGCACCCACCATTAATTTCCAGTAACAATCGTGGCATCACAGTGTCTCATTAATCATTAATCACTAATCACTAATGAAATATATTGGCATTCAAGCGCAACAACGGCGTAATAACATAAAGAGTATTTTTTTGCTGTTTATGTTTCCTGTTTTGCTTATCGGGTTGGTGTATCTGTTTTTTGTAGTTATGGGTTATGTTACTGAAGATGACTCTATTTCGGCTGAAGAGGCTACCTTGCAAGCGCTGCCGTTTGTAGTGATTGCTGTTACGATTTGGTTTTTCATAGCCTATTTTATGAATACCCTGATGATTCAGTTTGCTACCCGAGCCAAGCCGTTGGAAAGAAAAGAGAATAAACGTGTGTATAATTTAGTGGAAAATGTGTGTATGGCAAACGGAATGGATATGCCCAAAGTGAATGTTATTGAAGATGGGGCATTGAATGCCTTTGCCAGCGGAATAAACAAGAAATCCTATACCGTTACCCTTACCAGAGGAATTATCAATACATTAAATGATGATGAATTAGAAGGAGTTATTGCCCATGAACTGACTCATATTCGAAATCGTGATGTTCGGTTGCTGATTGTTTCTATTATTTTTGTAGGAATTTTTACCATGATTGCCCAGATGGCGGCCCGTATGGCGTTTTACAGTTCAGCAGGACGCCGGAGTAATGATAAAAACAACGGAGCAGGTGCTGCTGTTATGTTGCTTATTATTGTAGCGTTGGCAATTCTTGGATATGTTTTTTCACTTTTAATACGACTTTCTATCTCCCGCAAACGAGAATATATGGCAGATGCAGGGGGAGCACAAATGACGAAAAACCCGCTGGCATTAGCCTCCGCATTAAGAAAAATTTCAAAAAACCCTGAAATTCACAGTGTTAAACGGGAGGATGTGGCCCAACTTTACATAGAACATAGAGTAAAAGGTGCATTTTCCAGGATGTTTGCCACACACCCGCCTATTGAAAATAGAATTGCTGTTTTGGAACAGTTTTAGTAATACTTTACTAAGAGGCTCATTATATTAGCAGAATGAAAGTTTTTTAGTTAAAAACGCTTATTTATGAACCCCATTATTACCATTCTTGGGCCAACTGCTACAGGTAAAACACGTATGGCAGCACTTTTGGCAGCAAAAATAAATGCAGAGATTGTCAGCGCCGATTCCCGCCAAATTTACCAAAGAATGGATATCGGCACGGGCAAAGATTTGGAAGATTATATAGTAGATGGCATAAAAATTCCATACCATCTTATTGATGTCATAGAACCCGGAACAGTAAATACAGTATTCCAATATCAAAAATTAGCACAAGAAAAAATTCAAGATATTCAGCAAAGAAACAAACCTGTAATCTTATGTGGCGGAAGCGGGATGTATATTGAAGCACTATTGCAAGGGTACCAGTCTACTCCCATTGATTCTGTTATTTTCGGAATAAAAGGGGATAGAAATGAGATACGAAAACGTATCACGGTGCGATTAAAACACCGGCTTGAAAATGGTATGATTGAAGAAGTTCAAAAACTTATTCATGAAGGAGTGTCAACCGAGCAATTATTTAGATATGGTTTGGAATATCGCTATGTCATGTTGTATCTAACCAATCAGTTAGATTACCATACAATGTTTCAAAAACTCAATGTTGCCATACATCAGTTTTCTAAACGACAAATGACCTGGTTTAGAAAAATGGAGCGTGCCGGTTTTATAATTCATTGGATAGATTTGTCTTGGAGTGAAGAAGAGAAAATGAGATATTTGTTAATAAAACTTCGGATTCTTTAATTTTTCTATCTTCGCCAATTCAAATGAATTAACATTATGTTTAAAACGCCCGTTTTACTTGTATTGTATAATCGTGTTGAAGAGACACATAATCTGTTTCAGATCATACGAAAAATTAAACCGGAAAAGCTATATGTAGCTGCCGATGGTGCTAACAAAAGTATTCCTCTTGACTACCAGATGTGTCTAAAAACGCGTTCGGTCATTATGCCGGAATGGAAATGTGAAACAAAATTTTTGTGTCACGATCAGCATCTTGGCAAATCAAAAAATATTTATCAAGCCATCTCGTGGCTTTTTGAAAATGAAGAAGAGGGTATTGTTTTATTTGATGATACCATGCCTAATCTCGACTTCTTCCACTATTGCGAACAACTGTTGGAAAAATATCGAAACACCGCTGAAATTATGCATATTGGTGCTAATTATTTGGAAAGAAGAAAAAAATACCTTTCTAATTCCTATCACTTCTCTGCATATTCGTTTATTTGGGGTTTTGCTACTTGGCGTAGAGCTTGGGAAGGATTCCATTTAGAGATGAAAAAAAACTCCGAAGAAGTGTTCAAAATTATTGACAAATACGTAAACAATCCCATAGAAAAAATATTTTGCCATAGAATATACAATACATTGCGCAAGCATAATTTAGATTATTGGGAATACCAATATAATTTTCACATCTGGCTCCATAACGGATTATCTATTTCTCCTAATGTGAACCTTGTAACTAATGTGGGCTTTAAAAAAAGAAAACGTCGGATTAGAAAACTGATGAAAAAAACGGATCCGATTCTCCCGCTTCAACATCCGCAAACTATTGAAAGAAACAAAAGAGCCGATGCTTATACGTTCAGAAAAGTATATCAAAGAAGATTATCAAGAATTTTTGCTGATTGGTTTAATGAGTTAATATTAGGGCAAGAAAAAAAATTATAATAGAATGATAAATTTTGGATTTCAAATCAATCAGGGTCGCACTATCAATTTAGATAATGATAACGCCCTGTTGGCACAATTGGAAAAAGAGGTAGTTTCTTTTAAACGTTGTATCAGCTGCGGAGCTTGTACGGCAACCTGCTCGGCAGGGCAATTTGTCGATTTCAATATTCGCAAAATCCACACCACATTTCGCTCGGGACTCTATCGGGAGTTGGCAGAAACACTCAATCCTTGTATGCTTTGCGGAAAATGCACCTTGGTTTGCCCGCGGGGAGTAAATCTGCGATTACTCATCATTAACATCCGTAAAATTTTGAAAGAAAACGAATAATAGATTTATGATGCACTATTTCAACCCTTTCATTATTCCCTTTAGTATTGGTGTAGTATTGTTATTTGGAATCTGCGGTATTAAATGGATAAATTGGATCCGACAATTCGACCGCTTGCAACGTGCTATTTTGTTTAAAAATATTTTTTCATGGAAATTTATTCCGGCACTATGGGAAATCACTACAGAAGTGCTTTTACATCGTAAAGTTTTTAAACATAGATTTTTATTAGGGTACATGCATGCCAGCATCGCTTTGGGTTGGTTTTTGCTTATTGTTGTAGGGGCTATTGAAGCAAGTGTGGCAATTAAAGGAACACACCCATTATGGGTGCCTATATTTTTCAGGTATTTTGGAAAGGAACTCCCTCATTTTAAAGGAGAAATACTCTTCATTAATCTTATGGATGGATTGCTTTGCATAGTACTATCGGGAATATTAATTGCTATGTTGAAGCGCATTTATTCTAGAATTGTGGGAATGAAAAAAGCAACAAAACATGTACTATTTGATAAATTTGCCATGTTTTCGCTTTGGTTTATTTTTCCTTTACGCCTGCTCGCAGAAAGTGTTACAGCAAATAGGTATCATAATGGTGGATTCCTTACCGGACGCCTCGGAGATTTTATAAACTATGCTTTCCCCGATGTGAGTAATGATGCCTTTTGGTATTTGGAATCTACCTGGTGGCTTTTCTATTCCTTAGCTCTCGGAATCTTCTTTGTTTCATTACCCTACTCCCGATACATGCATATTCTTACCGAACCGTTTTTAATTTATTTTAGAAAACTCGGATTACGGGAAGATACGAAACCTACCGGTTTTACTAAATTTGAACTCAGTGCTTGCTCCCGATGCGGTATTTGTATTGACAATTGTCCTTTACATAAAGAGCTGGAACTTCCTGATGTGCAATCGGTTTATATGATTCGGGATGTGCGTAACAAAAAAATAAAAGAGGAAGTCGCAAACAACTGTCTCATGTGCGATAGATGCGTAGTGGATTGTCCTGTTGGATTGGAACTAACCAGAATTCGTCGACAAAATCGTTATAAAAAAGATTTAGACACTCAAGAAAACTATACTTATTTGGACGTTGTTCAACCTTTTAATGCCATAGGAAGAATTGCCTATTACTCAGGATGCATGTCGCACTTAACCCCGGGTATTATTGCATCTATGAAAGAAATTTTTGATGCAGCCGGACAAAAGTATTGGCATATTGATGCCGAAAAAACCATTTGTTGCGGACGCCCACTGATACAACAAGGGTTTGAGCAACAAGCGAAAGAACTGCGTCGTAAAAATACTTCTTTAATTAGAGAATCCCATGCCACACTTTTAGTTACCTCATGTCCAATATGTTATCAGTCATTTAAGAAAGAATACAAACTTAATATCCCTGTAATTCATCATACAGAATATATTGAAAAGTGTATAAAAGAGAATATCATTACCCTAAGAAAGCAGGAATTAAAAGTAGCCTATCACGACCCTTGCGAATTGGGTAGAGGTTGTGGAATATACCAGGCTCCCCGAAATGTTCTTAAAAGTGCAGTTCAGCTAATTCCCGTGAAAAATGAAAAAAAGCAAAGCTTCTGCTGTGGATACAATTTAGGAAACCTAGCTATTAATAACGATGCTCAAAAAAAAATCAGAGATGCCGCACTGCAAAATCTCTTGGAAAACAAACCCGATATCATTGCTACCGCTTGCCCAATGTGCAAAAAAGCACTTATACATAGTTCCGATTTTCCGGTAAAAGATATAGCAGAAATTATTAAAGATAATTTAGAAAATTAATTTTTGATCACTAAACAAACTTCTTATACAGATGGAAGAAAAAGAAGAGGAATTATATGAACATCATAAATGCATAGTGGATCCCGGACAGGAATCGATGCGGATAGATAAATATTTACTTAATCTTATTCAAAATACATCACGAAATAAAATACAATATGCCGCTAAAGCAGGGTGCATTTTGGTAAACGGAAATCCTGAAAAACAAAATTATCGGGTAAAACCGGGAGACCAAATTTCCATATTAATGCCAAATCCTCCAAGAGATATTGAAATTATTGCGGAAAATATACCGTTGAATATAGTGTATGAAGATGAGGATATTATTGTGGTTGATAAACCAGCAGGCTTGGTTGTTCACCCCGCATTCGGCAACTATACAGGAACATTGGTAAATGCACTTACTTACTATTTTCAAGGTCAGGTAACAAAAGATAACGAATTTGTTCGCCCGCTTCTTTTACATCGTATTGATAAAAATACATCCGGAATTTTAGTGATTGCCAAAAATGAAGTAGCGCAAATCAAAATTGCTAATGATTTTTTTAATCATACCATCGAAAGAAAATATTGGGCTTTGGTATGGGGTGATTTTGATGAAAATGAAGGTACTATTAATGCTAAAGTAGGAAGAAACTTAAAAGACAGGCTTATCATGACCACTTTTCCTGATGACAGTGAGTACGGAAAACGTGCTGTAACTCACTGGAAAGTATTGGAAAGATTTGGCTATGTTACCTTAATTGAATGTCAGTTGGAAACCGGAAGAACGCATCAAATAAGGGTCCACCTTCAATCTGTCGGGCACCCGCTCTTTAATGATGAAGTATATGGGGGAGATCAAATTATTAAAGGTACTACTTTTACAAAATACAAACAATTCGTAAAAAATTGTTTTGATCTCATGCCCCGTCAAGCGCTACATGCCAAGCAATTAGGTTTTAAACACCCTTTTACCGAAGAAGCCATGTTCTTTGATTCCGAACTGCCTGCAGATTTTCAGGCGGTATTGAAAAAATGGCGTAACTATGTCAAAAATAAATAAAATGAATTGTTTGAACAATTATAAACCACCCGAAAGCTAAAGCACAACTGCTATGAAATATTACTATATTGCTATTGAGGGCTGTATTGGTGCTGGTAAAACAACCCTGGCCGAAATGTTGGCAGCAGATTTTAATGCAGAATTGATATTGGAACGTTTTGCTGATAATCCTTTTCTAGCGAAATTTTATAAAGACCCTACCCATTACGCCTTCCCTTTGGAAATGACATTTCTAACAGATAGATATCAACAACTGAAAACCCTGCTCTCAAAGCGCGACTTATTTACCGAATTAGTAATTGCCGATTATTTTATTGATAAATGTGCTATCTTTTCTAAAAATAATTTACACCAGGATGAATACAATCTTTTTCTAAAAATTTATGACATTATTACTGATTTCTTACCCAAACCGGATATCTTAATCTATCTTTATAACACTCCGGAAAATTTATTGCGAAATATTGAAAAAAGAGGCAGAGAATATGAACAGAAAATTCAGGCGGAATATTTAGAAGCAATTCAGGAAAACTATTTAACTTTTTTTAAACAACGCGCCCAATTTCCCATTTTAATTATTGAATCAAATACTCTCGATTTTGTTGCCCGTTACGAAGACTATGAAAAAATTAAAGCATTGTTTCAACAAGAATATGAAACAGGAGTTCATAGGATAATTCTATAGATATTAATTTGATGGCTTGTCAAATACCTAACATTGCTCTCCGCATGTATACTATTTTTTTTAAACAACCGTTTAATTTCAAAAATAAAATTCATGAATAAAAATTATTATTGCGTAATTATGGCAGGCGGAATTGGAGTACGCTTTTGGCCCATGAGCAAAACTGAAACTCCCAAGCAATTTATTGATATACTCGGCGATGGACGCACGCTAATTCAAAAAACTTACGACAGATTTGTTGCAGTCTGTCCCAAAGAAAATATTTATGTAGTTACCAATGCTATGTATAAGGACTTAGTAAAGCAACAACTGCCTGATATGCAAAAAGAACAGATTGTATTAGAACCTGCAAGACGTAATACGGCTCCTTGTATTGCGTATGCAAATTATAAAATCAAAGATAAAAATCCCAATGCTATCATTGTAGTAGCTCCCTCTGACCACATTATTTTAAAAGAGGATCTGTTTATAGAGATCATTAAAAAAGGGTTACAAACTGTTGAACAAAATCAATGGCTGCTTACCATAGGCATTCGCCCCTCTTATCCAAACACAGGATATGGATATATTCAATATAATGAAGACAGAGCCTATGAAAAAAACAGATCTATTTATGAAGTAAAAACCTTTACCGAAAAACCGGAATTAGAAATGGCCCAACAATTTATTGAAAGCGGTGATTTTCTCTGGAACGCCGGGATTTTTATGTGGTCATTAAAAACGATTGAAGAAGCTTTTCAGAAGTTTTTGCCTGAAGTTGACTCACTATTCAAACAAGGAGACGGGCTGTATAATACTTTACAGGAAGCGCCATTCATTCATAAGATTTATGAAATGTGTAAAAATATATCCGTAGATTACGGTATTATGGAAAAAGCGCAAAATGTGCACGTGTATGCTGCTGAATTTGGCTGGTCGGATTTAGGAACCTGGGGAGCGCTCTATGATATTAACCCTAAAGATGAAAACCAAAACTCTATCGTTGGAAAGCGTGTTAAAACTTATAATACCAATAGATGTATAATAAATACAAGACCTTATAAAGTTACTGTTTTACAAGGATTGGAAGATTATATTGTGGTTGATACCGATGATGTACTCCTAATTTGCAAACGTTCCGAAGAACAACAAATTAGACAATACGCAAATGATGTAAAGTTGGATTTTGGAGATAAGTATTGTTAAGAAAATGATCATTTTTGCGGAGAGGAAGGGATTCGAACCCTTGGTACACTTACGCGTACAACGGTTTTCGAGACCGCCCCATTCAACCGCTCTGGCACCTCTCCGAAAAAATAGAAAAAACTTTCGCTTTGTTCAACGTTATCTTATAAAATTGCTCAACTCATCTTTTGATGCTTGAAATTGAAAAACATTGTTTACCATGTAGTAAAGATTTTTATCCGTACAATAACGATAGGCAAATTTTGCATATTCCAATTTCGTAGCTTCAAAGGAAAATAAATTACATATTTGAATAATCTGCTCAACACAAATTGGGCCGCTTTGAGTCATATTTTTCGCAAATTGTAATTTCCCCGATTCAAAAGATTCTTGTCGTATTGACGAGATTGCTGCAGCAAATTCAATGTTATTCCGGCAAATATTACCGGGGTTCACATTTCCGCCGCCGCTTGGTGGCAACGGCCTCGGTGGTGGCGGGGGTGGTGGATTATTCCCCTGATTATTGGTACCCCCGGGATATCCCGAATTAGGACGTTGATAATATTGATACTGCTTTCCATGATTGCCGCCGTTCCCTTGCCAATAATTGCCCGGATTGCCGAACCCAGGATACAAATATTGATAATAATCATTGTAATAGTTATAATTAGGTTGAATGAGTTCTTGAACTAAAAAGGGTCTCACATTGACAGGAGATCTACTGATAGAATAGCCGTTATTTCTATAAAAAACTACGTAACTGTCGCCACTATATTGATTATTAATTAATACCAGTTGGCCTACACAATTCGAATTTCTATTGTCCATCTCAATACGTATCTTGTATTGTTTGAACTGCATTCCCAGCACTTTGATAGCCGGTACGGAGTACTCATTCTGCAAAACATCATCAACAAAAAGCCAAAAACGCTCACTATTGGACGATGAAACAAGTAATGAACCGGGTTGTGCAAAAGTTGTTAACAGAAAACCGGTTAGTAATAACAACAAGGTGATTTTTTTCATATAGATAAGATTATAATATAATAAAAATGGTACTTAAAAGTCATGGCGAAACGACTATCTTTTTAATCCTTCTAATTCTGCTTTTGCTTTTTGTATTTCGTTTTCTTTTATATGAAGTTCTTTTTCTTTATCTTTTAACTGACTTTCAAGTTTGGCAATATCTTTTTTCAATTTATCTTTGCTAGATACTAAAGAATTACGTTCTTTTTCCAATTTCTTTATTGTATTATTAAGATTATCAATATTTTGAACTTTTACATATTCCTTGATATCGGAAGTGGCAAACTCAGTCAGGAAATCTTTCATCTTTTGAGTTATTTCAGGTTCATCTTGTTGAGATACAAAATTTTCATTTCCTTTAGAAACCATAAGATTAACCGTTACGGCCGGATTTTTTTTAGTTCCCTTGTTCACTATAGTATAGATATCATAATTTAATCTGCCGAAATAGGGGAAGTTTTGTGCGGCATACATTCTAAATCCTTTAAAACTACTTCCTTTTAAACCGGCTACTTTTTCAAAGCGATACTGCAGCGCATTTTGGACTACTTTAATATCATAGTCCGCAATAATCATGCTTACGCCCGGGACATTTTTTTTATTAAAATCAATCGAAATTGATTGAGGAGTTTGTGCATAGGCAGTAAAGCCTAAAGCAATAAGAATAACAAAAACTAACTTTTTCATAATGCAAATAATTTAAGTGAATACTATGGACAAAACATTTTCAAGATGTTGAATGGCAAAAATACATTTTTTTCATACACCTCAAACATTACATTTAAAATTTCGGTTACTCTGCTTCTGTCAGCAGGTCTGGTCTTCTCAGGTGAGTTCTTTCCAATTGCTGGTTAAAACGCCATTCGGAAATATTTTTTTCATGTCCTGACAGGAGAATCTCAGGAACCCTATATCCATGATAATCTGCAGGTCGCGTATACACCGGCGGGGAGAGGAGTCCGTTCTGATAAGAGTCGGTAAGTGCTGAAGATTCATTATTTAATACTCCCGGAATAATCCGCGCAATAGCATCCACTACAGCCATAGCAGCAATTTCGCCTCCCGATAAAACATAATCGCCTATGCTTATCTCTTCTGTAATAAAAAGCTCACGCACTCGCTCATCTACCCCTTTGTAATGTCCACATAAAATCATAATATTCTTATATAATGAAAGTTGGTTTACCTTTGACTGGGTCAATGTTTTACCATCAGGGGTCATAAAAATGACGGCATCGTAATTGCGTTCTGATTTTAGTTGTTCTATGCAACGGGCAATAGGTTCAATCATCATTACCATTCCCGCTCCCCCCCCAAATGAATAATCATCTACCCGTTTATGTTTATCTAAAGAAAAATCGCGGATGTTATGTGTGTGTAACTCTATGAGATCTCTATCTATCGCCTTTTTAATAATTGATTCGGAAAAAATACCGGTAAACATTTGCGGAAAAAGTGTCAAAATATCAATTCGTAATTTCATATTCATCCTAATTTTTTAATCAACATAATTCCATCACGCACCGGCAAAAGTATATTTTCAACACGAATATCGTTTTGAACAAAATCATTAAACTCAATAATCGCTTTTGTTTCAATGTCATTCTTAGCAACAGGTTTAATTACTTTTTCATTCCACAGTACATTATCAACCAAAATAAAGCCTCCTTTTTTTAGATATGGCCAAACCACTTCATAATATTGCAAATACTCCTTTTTTTCTCCATCTATATAAATCAAATCCCATATTTTAGATAATGCAGGAATAATCTTTATCGCATCTCCGATATGTAAATGCAATTTATCTTTGTGTGCCGATAAGTTGAAATAGGTAGTAATCATAGTTTCTAACTCCTCGTCAATCTCAATGGTATGCAACGTGCCTTTTGAGGGTAACCCTTCCGCAAGACACAACGCAGAATAACCGGTGTAGGTACCTATTTCAAGAATGTTTTTCGGTTTGAGCATCTTTGATATCATTGACAAGAATTTGCCTTGCACATGCCCTGCTAACATCCTTGGATTTAACATTTTTAGGTTAGTCTCTCTACTGAGGCGGTACAGTAAATCGCTTTCTTTTGAGGTATGATACTCGCAATAAAGTTCTATCTCTTCATTCATAAGTTAGCCGTTATTTTATAGCAATATTTGGTATCTACCGCTATTTTAAATCTATCATCTGCTCTGTAATTAATAATCCAAATAATCTGATTTTGAGCGCAGAGGATTTGAACCTTCGATTTTGTAAGCAAATCCATTTTTAAATCTGTAAAGAAATCGCTTAATTTTTTCCTACTTTTCATACCAAAAGGATAAAAAAAATCACCTTGTTTCCAATTTCTGATTTCCAATGGAAAAGTGATTTTGTTCACATCCACATAAATCATATTCGGTGCTTTAATAAATTTAGAATCTGAATTACAAATTATTTTCTCTACTTTAAACCCATGTTTTTCAAAATCTTCTATAGTATTAATACAAATATTTGTTTCCATTTTTTTTGTTTTCCTTTCAACAATAAAATGAGTTCTATCCTTAATCAGAATGTGGGTATCCGATAAAAATTGTTTTCCGGGGTTTGAATTTATAGATTTCAGAATATTACTTACATCATTCGCATTAAAGCCAAAAGGATGCAATATCTCATATAAAATAAGATATTGATAATTAATAGTTTTTAGAATTTCCAGGGAAATAATCAGCCTTCCCTTGTGTTGTTTTACTAGTCTGCTTTTATATCGTTGAATATGTGCATCAAAAAATTGAATTTGTTGTTCAAACAGCGCACTGTTTTTAGAAAATATTTGAATAACATGCGGATTAATTTTTTTTAGTTCCGGAATAATAGCATGTCGAATTCTATTTCTTAAAAAATCATCTGTCAGGTTTGATAAATCAACGCAAAATTGTATTTTATGATCACGGCAATACTTTTCGATTTCGGAATCTCCAAACTTCAGCAGGGGACGGATAATTTTTCCATTTCTATGAGGGATCCCGCACATTCCGCGTAATCCTGTTCCACGCAACATATTCATTAAGACCGTTTCCGCATTATCATTAGCATGATGTGCGGTAACGATATAATCGTACTCTTTTCCAATATCTGTAAACCACTGATACCGCAATTCCCGTGCCACCATCTCTATTGATTTTCCTGATTTATGTTGTATAGAAATGGTATCAAATTCTTTAATCAAAACCTTTTGTGTAGTTAAAAAGGAAAGTTTTTCAACAAAGTTCATCTCTTTGTTTGAATCATCACCGCGTAAATGAAAGTTACAATGCGCAATATCAAAGTGCAGGCCACAATTTGCAAATAGGTGTGCCATTACTACAGAATCGCGCCCGCCGCTTACCGCCAATAAAAAGCGTGCTGATTCCGCATCGGGGGCCAAATGAAGTAGGCTCTTGTAGAATAGTGTTTTCACATGAAATTTGAATAATAAAGTTTTATTTCATTTTTAATTATTTTGCTTTGATTATAAGACAACACTAATATCAATTTCCTTTATAACATCTTGTAATATTTCTCTAATCACACTTTCATCAATCTGTTTAATATATCCTTTCTCCTGTAGTAGTTTGGTTAGTTCTTGTGCTTCGCGGATGTCGCTTTTAGCAGCCTCATACACCTGTTGCCAGGTGAGGTTTTTGAGTGCTACTTCTTCTTTGATTGCCTGCATCGCTACATCGGCAGCCACTTTTGGAAAAAGCTCCCATTCCAACATGTTGGGCATGATGTTTTCTGTATGAATTCCTCTTTTTTCTGCAAATTCGGCAATAGAGTGCGCCGCACCAATAGCCATTCCATCGGTTATTTTACGGGCAGAAACCAGCAAGGTGCCTTTCAGAATGGAGGGGAAACACACGGAGTTGTTCACCTGATTGGGGAAATCGCCTCTGCCGGTGGCTACGATGTAGGCGCCCGCCTCTTTCGCTTGATAAGGGTATATTTCCGGCACAGGATTGGCGCACACAAACACAATCGGTTTTTCTGCCATCATCTTAATCCACCCTGCTTTAATAGTATCAGGACCCGGCTTAGATAGTGCCACCAACAGATCCGCATCTTTAAACGCCTCTTCCGACTCTGTAATACAGGTCGGATTTGTAGTTTGGCACAATTCCCACTGACGATAAAAGAGCGGATTCTCTTTATAACGGGTATTGTTTTTATGCAGCGCTGTACGGCTGTCGAACATAATAATGTTGTCCGGATTAGCGCCGTCGGCAATCATCAGGCGGGCAATACTCGTGTTGGAAGCGCCAGCGCCATACAACACTATTTTAATCTCCGACATTTTTTTGTTTACTAATTTAAGCGCATTGAGTACTCCGGCTAAGGTAACACAGGCGGTGCCTTGTGCATCGTCGTGCCACACTGGAATATGGCACTCCTCGCGAAGCGTGTCCAACACTTTAAAACAGTTGGGTTGGGAAATATCTTCCAGATTTATGGCCCCAAAACTGTGCTGCGCCCGTTTCACAAACTCAATAATTTTGTCTGCGTTGGGTTCTCCGGTTTCATCTCTACTGTCAATACAAAGTGCCATAGCATCTACGCCACCCAAATATTTCATCAGCATCGCTTTTCCTTCCATCACGCCGAGACCGCCCGGGGGAGTGCAGTCGCCGTCGCCCAACACACGGGTACTGTCGCTCACTACAGCCACCAAATTTTTGCGGTTGCTCAATTCAAACGAGGCATTTTTATTATCTCTAATGGCGGTAGAAACTGCCGAAACGCCGGGAGTGTACCACACATTAAACCAATTAAATTCGGGAATAGGTGCTTTAGGTATAGTTTGTATTTTTCCCCCATAATGCGTGTGCATTTTCAGCGCCAGCTTTTTGTAAAACAACGTTTTAGCTTCTGCTATCTGGGCTTCGGAAAAGGTTTTGGGAAATAAATCAGTAAATGATTCTAAGGAAATCATTGAATTTTGCATTGTTATTTTTTTCATGGCAAATAAACAAGAAAATAGATAACTATTTTTTTCCGTCGGCTTTTTCAGAGGGATTTTTGTTTATTTTTGCCGAAAAATTATTGACAATGAAAATATTATATCAAACTTTGGAAGAATATTTAAGCAAAACCACGTTGGATTTCAAACGCTATTTAAAACCATGGAATCGGATATTCCCTTGTATGCAAATATGAATGTTTCAACCGGAAGAAAACTATTAAAATTGTTGGCACTTATTGCAGATAGTGTGCCGTTTAAGCCAAATTTTGCAAAGCTTTCAAAATTGATAGAAGTGAGTAAAAATAATATATCCGACTACTTTTATTATATCGAAAAAGCAGGAATGATATCCCAACTTCGAGAAAAAACCGATAGTTTTTTATTAGTTGGCAAAGTAGAAAAAGTTTTTTTAGACAATACGAATCTTGCTTTTTGTTTATCGGAACAAGAACCCAATGTTGGAAATTTGCGTGAAACCCTCTTTTTTAACCAAATGCGGGTGAATAATAAAGTTTTTCGCTCTGAAAAAACTGATTTCAGTATCCAAAATATGATTTTTGAAGTGGGTGGAAAAAGTAAAACTCAAAAACAAATAGAGGATATTAAAAATGCCTATATTGTAAAAGACGATATAGAATACGGATATGGAAATGTTATTCCTTTATGGGCATTTGGATTAAATTATTGAAATTTTTGTTTATTTGCCGCGAAAATATACTTCCCCCATGCTTTTTAACTCAATCCCGTTTCTGATTTTTTTCCCAATCGTTACACTCATTTTTTACTTATTACCACATAAATATAGATGGATTCACTTGCTTGCAGCAAGTTGTTTCTTTTATATGTTTTTTGTGCCAAAATATATTTTTATTCTTTTAATTACAATTGTAATTGACTATACAGCAGCTCTATTTATGGACAAAGTTAAGGAGAAACAACGAAAAATACTACTTGTTGTCAGTATCGTATCTACTTGTATGGTATTGGTAATTTTTAAGTATTTAGGATTCTTCCACCATAATATGATAGCACTAAGTCACTATTTTGGTTTTTATTATCCGGACAGAGTATTAAACATTATTCTTCCCATCGGGCTCTCTTTTCATACTTTTCAAAGCTTGTCCTATGTGATTGAAGTGTATCGGGGTGACTATAAAGCAGAGAGACATTTTGGAATCTATTCTACTTATGTGATGTTTTATCCGCAATTGGTAACCGGTCCTATTGAGCGACCTCATAATTTATTAAGACAGCTAAGAGAAGTAAAGACTTTTCAATTAGACAATATTATTCGTGGACTTAGATTGATATTGTTCGGTTTTTTTATTAAGATGGTAATTGCCGATAATTTGGCTGTTTACGTGGACCAGATTTATGAAAATCCGGTAATTTATAATTCGTGGTCAATACTAACTGGATTGTTATTTTACTCATTCCAAATTTATTGCGATTTCTTCGGATACTCAACTATTGCTTTGGGGTGTGCTTTAACGATGGGA
>Ga0209628_10000031_pt1 | contig 64677 bp, 57 predicted proteins | sample TergutCu122P4_FD_187285 | JGI IMG/M metagenome (GOLD analysis project Ga0209628, IMG submission 187285) | Cubitermes ugandensis P4 segment gut microbial communities from Kakamega Forest, Kenya - Cu122 P4 (SPAdes) (version 2) | ecosystem: Host-associated > Arthropoda: Insects > Digestive system... | reverse complement strand
CGCAAAGAGTTAACCGACGAGTGGGATAGGCGCGGCGTAAAAAAAGGACAGCAATATGCCACACTGACCGATATTATCACACATGAGTGGTCGGGAATGACAACAAAACAGTACAAGCGGTACAAGGGGCTCAAAACCGAAAGTCTGCGCGACAACATGACCAACCTCGAATTGGTTCTGAATATGTTAGCCGAAGCCTCAACAACAGACTTGTCGCAGCAGAAAAAGCCTCTGAGTTTTGAAGAGAACGCAAAAGTGGCCAAAGAGGGAGGTTCCGTCGCCGCCGCCGCTCGCAAACAATTGGAAGCCAAAGGCGGCAGTAAGGTTGTAACTCCGCTGAATGCTAAAAGATTGCCCCGATTGGCGCAAGTTTAGTGTAGCGTAACTTGTGCCTGCAAACAGCGCACCGGCGGGATTTTGTATTGTTGGAAGAAAAGGATACCTTTGCGAAAGCAATTTTATTGGCTGATGCCAACCTTCGTTTTCCTGATGACTTTATGTTTCAAATAACAAAATGAACAAACTGCTTCTATTTGTCGGGCTGCTTGCTATTATTTTGAATACCTATGCACAACCCGTAACATTGCTTTTTGCGGGTGATGCCATGCAGCATCAAAACCAGTTGGATAATGCTTACCGGAACGGAACATACGATTATTCGTCTTATTTCCCCTGTTTGGCGGAAATAGTTTCCTGTGCCGATGTTGCCATTGTCAATTTAGAAACTACTTTGGGAGGCAAACCTTACAGAGGCTATCCGATGTTCTGTTCGCCGGACGAATATGCTGTCGCGTTGAAGGATGTCGGCTTCAACGTTTTTCTCACAGCCAACAATCATATTTTAGATCGTTTTTCCAAAGGACTGCACCGCACCTTAGATGTATTGGATTCGTTGGAAATAAAACACACAGGCGCTTTCCGAAATTGGGAAGAGCGGGAAAAAACGTATCCTTTGATGATAGAAAAAAACGGGATTAGGATGGCTTTTTTAAACTATACTTATGGAACCAACGGTATAGAGCCTGCGTTTCCTAACGTAGTCAATTACATCAACCGGTATCAAATTCGACAGGATATTGCACAGGCAAAATACCTGAAAGCCGACATCATCATCGCCAATATACATTGGGGAGCGGAATATCAGATGAAACAGAACCGAGAGCAGGAGAAAACGGCTCAATTTCTAATGGAAGAGGGCGTTGACATCGTGATGGGTTCGCATCCGCATGTAGTTCAACCGGCTCAAGTTTTTACCGATTCCGTCGGCAACATTTCCAATATTGTAGTTTATTCGCTGGGCAATTTTGTTTCAAATATGACGGCGGTAAATACGGATGGCGGACAACTGATTCGGATTGTTTTGGATAAAAAGAAAGAAAAGCCGCACATCGTTTCCTGTCATTATACATTGGTATATGTCGATAGAGTACCCAATGGGAATAGAATGGATTTTTCGGTGATACCTGTATCATCAAAGGCGGCGGAAGCGGTCAATCAGTCCAAAATGCAACGCTTTGTCAATAATGCACGGGCGGTTTTGGATATATACAATATTGGAGTGCCGGAAGACAGTCTTTTTCCCTGTTTGAAACAAGATATGATGCTGCTGATACCGTTGAAATTACGGTTGAATGTCTTTCCTGTTCTTCCCAGCCCAATAGACACCACCCAAAACAAACGCCGCCCCTATCATGGCGACAAGCGTAAATTTCTCATGAATGATGATGGAAGACGTAATCAGCGACACAATCGGAATGAAATACAAATAATTAGATGATCGAATTGGGCCTAAATATTTAATCGCATTGTTCCAAAATACATAACCAAGCATGGATGCCAACAAACCCAAAAACAAAATATTGACGATAACTACGGGACGAAACAGTATAGTTGCATCCGTTATCAACGGCGAAAAACAAAAAAACGGCAGAACGGTAATCAATCCGTAGAAAAAAATCTTCCGCGTCAGGAACATCATCGAATAACGGTTGTCTAAACGTTTTAGAATAATTGTATAAACAGACCACAGCAAAGCGGCTCCCAAACACAGGAAATCGCCTATGGGATTGGCTTTCAAAATAAAACTTCCATTGTAAATGACGCAAGTTACACCGATCAACGCTAATAATGAACCCGAAATCACATTTCCGCGCAGTCGCTCTCCCTTCACAAACCAATGTGATAGAAAAACCGTTATCAAAGGAGTGGTACAAACTAATAAGGCAACATTCGACACTAAGGTATATTCTAAAGCCGTATTTTCCATCAGGAAATAAATGGAGCCGCCGGTCAAGCCCAAACAAAACAACAGTAATTCATCCTTTATATTATTAGCCCATAATTTTTTAGGAGCTAAAAATACAATCACTAAGTAAGCCAGCAAGAAACGGTAAAGGAAAATCGAACTTGGCGATAATCCATTGTTAAGCAGTATTTTGGTGGAAACGAAAGTGATCCCCCACATTATTACACACGAGATGGCTATAATGTGATATTTCATAGCTGTAGAATCAACGCTCCACCCACAACTTTACGAGCGACAAAGCAAGATACACCAAAATAATTACGCTAACTCCAAGCAATGCTATCCCCAAAGCGGCAAATACCGCCATGATAACTACCGAAATCCCAATCAACAAAAACGACCATTGATTATCTTTCCATTTCAGGTTTTTAAATTTCAAGGAAAACATCGGCAATTCCGACACCATCAAAACACAAAAAGCGATTAGTAAAATGCTAACCATTGTCAACAATCCATAGATCGAAAACGGTGCCGCTATCCAATGAATAGAAGGTATGAACGACGACCAAAACAAGCCCGATGCCGGAACCGGAAGCCCTAAAAAGGATGTTGTTTGCCGACCGTCCACATTGAATTTTGCCAAACGTACAGCAGAAAATACCGGCAACAGAAAAGCCAGCAGGGGAAATCCTCCGATATAAGTATAACTGGCAAAATAAGAATACACGATGCATCCGGGTGCTAATCCGAAACTGATTACATCTGCCAGCGAATCCAATTGGATGCCTATATCCGAGTAGGCTTTCAGCAAACGTGCAGACAGTCCGTCCAAAAAATCAAAAACAGCAGCCATAGCAATAAAAATGAACGCTCCGGTGTAATTGTTAAATTTCAACGCCATGACACAGGCAAAACATCCTGCTAAAAGATTCAGGCAAGTGATGAGATTGGGAATGTGTTTCATCATATAGGTTTTATTTTAACTGAGCAATAATATTCTGGTTACCATATACTTGCTGATCCAATTCGACCATGATTTCCGCATCCAAAGGCAGGAAAAGATCGACACGTGAACCGAATTTGATAAAACCCAACTGCTCGTTGATGCAACATTCCTGTCCGACTCTGGCGTAAGTTACAATCCGCTTAGCCATCGCGCCCGCTATCTGGCGAACCATGATTTGTTCGCCGTTCGCCCGCTCAATCACGATAGTCGATCGTTCGTTTTCGGTACTTGACTTAGGCAAGTAAGCCGCACGAAAACGTCCACTCTGGTGTGAATAATGAACAATTTTCCCCTCTACCGGTATCCAATTAATATGCACATCTGTTAGTCCCATAAAAATGGAAATCTGTAGCTTCTTTTCCTGAAAATATTCGGTTTCAAATACTTCTTCGATTACCACTACTCTACCGTTAGCCGGCGCGATGACAATATCTTTCGTATCATCGGTAAACAAACTTTTCGGGCTTCGAAAAAAGAAAACAACTCCTCCAAGTACCAACAGGGAAACCAGCATAATAAGCACATAGGCTACCAATTGGGAGGAGAGGAAATAAACTCCGGCATTAAACAATGCTAATAAGACAAAAACAACAAAAATGATTCTGCGTCCTTCTTTATGAATTTTCATACTCAAACGAACTATTATTCTTCACAAAAGTAGTAAAAATTTACGGATTATGAACCGGACGAACAGAAAATCATGCCCGATCGCCCCGCGAAGCGTCCAAACGCAGGAAAATAAACAACAGAATGGTAAATCCCAACAGAGAAGAACCTCCATAGCTAAAGAAAGGCAATGGAATGCCGATAACCGGAACAATACCAATTACCATTCCAATATTTACCGCCAAGTGAAAGAAAAAGATAGAAGCCACTGAATAACCATATACGCGGCGAAACGCCGATCGCTGTCGTTCCGCTAAATGAATAATCCGAATGATTAAAAACAGGAACAAAATCAAAACTGAGACAGAACCGACAAACCCCATTTCTTCGCCAATGGTGCAGAAAATAAAATCGGTATCCTGCTCCGGCACATATTTCAGTTTAGTTTGGGTGCCGTTCAGGTAACCCTTACCGAGAAGACCGCCCGAACCAATAGCGATTTTCGATTGGTTTACATTGTATCCTGCACCACTCGGATCATCTACCGTACCCAATGCTACCTCGATCCGGATTTTCTGATGCGAATCCAATACATTTTCAAAAACATATTCAACAGAATGAATAAACCCAACGGAGGCAATCGCAAACAGGATAATCCATAAATAGGCAGAAACCTTGGATTTAACAAACAGCACAAAGAGAAAAACAACAGTAAAGGCAATCAATAACAATATTATCCACGACCAATCGAATGGTGCAAAAGGGAACAGACAGGCAATTCCTGCCACCAAACATACTCCAAGTGCAACATAAACAATAGAATTGATGTTTTTGCGGCCTTTCGAATAATTATATGACAAGCCTATGGTAAAAAGCAACGTACAGACAAATCCTGAAAATTTGCCTATTTCCGTTGCATACCACATCGCATCGGAATAACGTATCGCCAATATAAAAAACAGGGCTGCCGCCGAACCGGAAAACAAAACGGCACCCGACATTCCTTCACGATACAGAACTAAAAAAAATGCCAAAAAGACCAGCGATGAGCCAAGTTCCTGTTGTAATAAAATCAGAGACATTGGAAGAAGAATAAAACCTGCTATGGTAAGCAAACTTTGAGGTTTCATCATCCTGAAATGATAAGCGCTTATCACTTTGGCTACAATCAGGGCAGTGGCAAATTTGGCAAATTCGGCCGGTTGAATATGTACCGGTCCCATAATTAACCACGAACGAGAGCCTCTGATGTCGGGGGCTATAAAAACAGTAACAATCAATAAAGCAACTATCGCCAAGTAAATCCAGATAGCAAATATATCATACCAATCGCTGTCGATAAGCAACAATACAAAAGCGATAAGCAACGAAGAAAAAATCCATATCATCTGCATTCCTGCTCGGCTCGAAAAGTAGATAGCACTTCCATGGTCGTAGCTGTAAGTGGCCGCATAAACGCTGAACCAACCTCCCACGACCAATATCAGGTAAAGAATTACCGTAACCCAGTCGATCGAACGTACTATGTTAGTTTTTTTGTGCCACATTGCGTAAGATAACTGTATTTTTTAGTCGTTCTTCTTCCCATTTCTCGTAATTTGGCACTTCCCCTTTCAAGTATTTCTGCATCATCAATCGAGCGATGGGGAGTGCAGTGGTAGCCCCGAATCCGCCGTTTTCGACAAACACCATAATAGCCACCTGCGGATCGTTCATAGGAGCAAACGCCACAAAAATGGAGTGGTCGCGTCCGCTGTTTTGGGCTGTTCCTGTTTTGCCACATACGGCGATATCAGGGATATTGGCTCTCCAGGCAGTTGCTCCGGAACCAATTATTGCCAATCGCATTCCCTCTGCAACCGTTTCATAATGCTTTGGGTCGATATCCGTATAATGAGGTTGCAGATACGCACTGTCCAAAGGCGTATCCTTGATGGCTTTCACTATGTGCGGGGTATAATAATATCCACGATTAGCAATTGTAGCCACCATATTGCATAACTGAATGGGGGTAAGTAATACCTCGCCCTGTCCGATCGCAATAGAAATAACGGAAAAAGCATTCCAGCGTCCCCTGTAAATTTTATCGTAATATTCGGCATTCGGAATCATGCCTCGATTTTCGCCGGGCAAATCCACTCCCAAGCGATATCCGAACCCTTGTTTTACCATATAGTCTCGCCATGTGTTCATCGCATTTTGTATTGAGCCATATTTTTTATTTTCAAGCATTGCCTTTAAACCAAAGGCGAAATACGGATTACAACTGTTTCCGATGGCCGACGCCAAAGCCAAAGGGGATGCGTGAGAATGGCATCCCGGACGTCCTTTATTAAGAGACCAGCCGCCGCCGCAAAAATAAGCCGTATGCGGGGTAATAATATTTTCCTGAAGGAAAGTTAAAGCCTGAATGGTTTTAAACGTAGACCCCGGCGGATAAGAACCAATCAACGAACGATTTATCAAAGGGCTGTAGGGATTCTTAGCCAATTTGGCAAACGATTCACTAAACTGCCGACCGACTAAGGAGGACGGATCGTAGCTTGGCATGGAAACCATGCACAGGATTTCGCCCGTTTTGGGTTCAATCATAATAATAGAACCTAATTTGTTCCGCATCAATTCTTCGCCATAGGCTTGCAGGTCGAAGTCGATCGAAAGTGTCAGGTCCTTTCCCGAAACAGGTGCTTCGTCGTATATGCCGTTTTCATACTTCCCTTTGATGCGTCCGTGAGCATCCCGCAGCAGGATTTCGACCCCTTTCTTCCCGCGCAGATGTTCTTCATAAGAACGTTCCACGCCGGTTTTTCCGATTAAATCGCCCCGCCCGTAGTAACTATCATCTGCTATGTTTTGCTTATCTGCTTCCGCGATATAACCCAATATGTGTGCAGCATAAGGCGAACTGTATTCCCGAACGGTGCGGTTTTGAATATAAAACCCCGGAAACTTATAAATGGATTCTTGCAAAACGCCACATTGCCGGTTATTCAGTTGAGTAAGGAAAGTCTGTGGCGTGTAGGACGAATATCCCGGATTATTCCGCCGGTCTTTGATTTCTTCCAAACGTCTTCGGAAGCGCTCGATGGAAATGTCCACTGCTCGACAGAAAGATAATGTATCAAATTCTTGCATTTCCTGCACAATGATCACTACGTCGTAAGACGGTTGATTGTAAACCAGCAATTTCCCATTACGGTCGTACATTACTCCGCGGGACGGATACAATGTGCGTTGAAAAAAAGCATTACTATTGGCCCACTTTTTGTAATCGGAGTTCAGTATCTGCAACCTAAAAAGTTGTGCAATATAGATTACTCCCACTACACAAACAATGGCAATCAGAACTGTTTTCCGCTCCACAGGATTAAAATCGCTTGTTCTCACCTTCTTGAAACACCAAGATTAATACTTTCACATGCAAAGATAAGTATTACGGTGAGAATAACACTTCCCGTTATACGAAAAATTAGGGCGAGAGGATCAAAAAAAGACAAGTATTCGGTGGTGAATAATATTGTGTGATGAATTAATGTTGTTATAAAAGCATAACGAAGAAAAGTTCGCACGCCAAATGTGCTGAACGACAGGGAATAATTTTCGACCAAATCACGGGGAGTCAACCAATTCAAAAGGAAACTTCTGAAAAATCCGATTACAACACAAGCCAGCATATTTATTCCCAAAGTATGACTAAACCAGTCGATACTCAAACCCAAAATAGCCGACAGAAACAACACTAAAATCCGGTTCATATTACCCGGTAGTTTAAGGATAAAATAAATGTAAAGCAAGGGAGTGGCAAATCCGAAAAGATGAATCTTGTCGAACAATGTTATCTGCAATATTATCAGCAAAATAAACAACAAAAACCGTCCGGGCACTGTGTTTTGCATACTTAATGGGTTGTTTTTAGTTCCATGTACGTCCTTCCAACTCTCTTTGTTCTTCATGAAGCCGATTGACTACGATCAACGCCTCATTCAATCGGTTAAAATCCGTAAACAATTGTATCCGAATCAACCGGTAGCTGTCGTCCCGCTGTTTTTTCTCACCTACAATAATCCCAATGGGAATACCTTTGGGAAACACGGTGGAATAGCCGCTGGTTACCACAGTATCTCCTTGATTAACAGTAGCGTGACGGGGTATTTCCGTCAGATAAATGTATCGCGCATTTTTTCCGTCCCACACTAACGGGCCGAAATAATCGCTGTTTTGAATTTTACCATTCAATTTGTATTTCGTATTCAAAAGTGAAATCACCGTAGAAAAATGCGGAGAAGTATGGATAATAACACCTACCACCCCGTTGGGGGAAAGAACTCCCATATCGGGCTGAATACCATCATCGGAACCCTTATTGAGCGTCAAATAATTTTCGAGGCGCGAAACGCTGTTGTTTACTATTTGTGCAGGGATAAAACGGTAAATGAGCGAGTCAACGCCCAACCTGTCGGCCGATTCCGAATCTCCCGGCATGGATGCTAACTTGCTTTGGCAGGCATAAATTTCTGTTTCCAATTGTGCCATCCGTTGCATCAAAGCGGCATTTGTGCTCTTCAAATAAAAATAAGAGTGAAAATAATTTGTTACAGAGTAAATATGACCGGTAGCCCCCCGCAATGCTTGCAAACATTTGTTTCGTTGAAACTGATTGTTATTCACAATCAACAGAACAGACAGATAGATAAACAAGCAAAACAGTAACCAGTGAATATTTTTAAAAATGAAATGAAATAAATTTCTCAATTTACCGTATTAAAAATTTGAATTTGTTGATATTTTTCAGTGCTATTCCTGTCCCTTTCGCTACGGCATGTAACGGATCTTCTGCAATATGGAAAGGGATATTGATTTTGTCGTGCAACCGTTTGTCCAAACCTTTCAAGAGGGCGCCGCCGCCGGCCAAATATATTCCATTGCGAACGATATCGGAATACAATTCGGGAGGAGTATTTTCCAGCGCACCCAGTATTGCCATTTCGATCTTGGAAACGGATTTATCCAAACAGTGAGCAATTTCCTGATACGAAACCGGCACTTCCATTGGCAGGGCCGTCATTCGATTCGGACCAAAAACGACATAGTCTTCCGGGGGATCTTCAAGATTAACCAAAGCAGAACCGACATTAACTTTAATCAATTCGGCAGTACGTTCACCTACTTTCATGTTGTGTTGCCGTCCCATATACTCAATGATGTCGGCCGTAAGATCGTCTCCGGCAACACGAATCGATTTATTGGAAACAATTCCTCCCAACGAAATAACGGCAATTTCGGTAGTTCCACCTCCGATATCCACAATCATGTTGCCTTCGGGTGCAGACACATCCAATCCGATACCAACAGCTGCCGCCATAGGTTCGTAAATCATATAAACATCACGTCCGCCGGCATGCTCAGCCGAATCGCGTACTGCCCGAATTTCTACTTCCGTGCTGCCGGAAGGAATACAGATAACAATCCGCAACGAAGGCGAAAACAAATGATTCTTATTATTAATCATTTTAATCATTCCTCGAATCATTTGCTCGGCAGCAAAGAAGTCGGCAATCACGCCGTCGCGCAAGGGGCGAATGGTTTTGATGTTACTATGCGTTTTCCCCTGCATTTTTTGGGCTTCGGAACCAATTGCCACCAACTTTTCGGTGCGGTCGTCTAAAGCCACTACAGAGGGTTCATCCACTACTATCCTATCATTATGGATAATGATGGTATTCGCAGTTCCCAAATCAATGGCTATTTCTTGTGTAAACGAAAACAATCCCATGAATCTATACTTTTTAGTGTTTGAAATGACGGACACCCGTCATTACCATTGCTACATTATTTTTATTACAATATTCGATCGACAAATCGTCTTTGATTGATCCCCCGGGCTGAATTACCGCTGTAACACCGGCTTCACATGCAATTTCTACGCAATCGGGGAAGGGGAAAAAGGCATCGGAAGCCATAACAGATACTTGCAGGTCGAACCCAAACGCACAGGCTTTTTCGATGGCTTGCTTTAAGGCATCCACTCGCGAAGTTTGCCCCACTCCACTGGCACAAAGTTGTTTGTTTTTTGCCAGAATAATCGCATTCGATTTGGTGTTTTTCACTAATTTATTGGCAAATAACAAATCTTCTATCTCCTGTTTCGTGGGCGTCTTGTCGGTAACGGTTTTTAAATCGGCTACCGTTTGAACACTTAAATCTTTTTCCTGTGCCAAAATCCCATTCAGTAGAGAACGGAATTGCAGTGTTTCTTCCGGATGTTGTTTTTGAATTAAAATGATTCGGTTTTTCTTCTGTTTAAGAATTGTCAAAGCCTCCGAATCGTAATCCGGAGCAATAATCACTTCAAAGAAAATTTGATCAATTTCTTTGGCTGCAACCGCATCAACAGGCGCATTGCAAATCAATATACCTCCGAAAGCGGAAACAGGATCTGCTGCTAATGCCGCTTCCCACGCTTCTTTTACTGTAGATCGAGAAGCAATACCGCAAGCATTGTTGTGTTTGAGAATAGCGAATGTCAGTTCGTCAAATTCACTGATTAAATCAACGGCTGCCTGAATATCCAGCAGATTGTTGTAGGAAATTTCTTTCCCTTGCAACTGTTCGAACAACGCATCGAAATTGCCGTAAAACACGCCTTTTTGATGAGGGTTTTCTCCGTATCGAAGTGTTTTGGCGTCGTCGTAAGCCTGACGGAAATAACTGCCTTCGCCCGCATCAAAATAATTGAATATAGCCGCATCATAACCCGACGAAACAGCAAAGGCTTCTTTTGCAAACCATCGCCGTTCTTCCAAAGTGGATTGAGCGCCCCCACGGGTAAGTATCTCGTTCAAAGCAGCATATTGGGCTTTGGAAGCCACAATTACCACATCCTGAAAATTTTTGGCTGCTGCCCGAATGAGGGAAATTCCGCCGATATCTATCTTTTCGATAATGTCTTCCTCTTTTGCTCCCGATGCCACTGTTTCGCAGAAAGGATAAAGATCGACGATTACAAGATCAATTTCCGGAATTTCATATTCCGCGATTTGGTTGCGATCGTCAGTATGATTGCGTCGATTAAGGATGCCTCCAAAAATCTTGGGATGTAAGGTTTTGACTCGTCCGCCCAAAATAGAAGGATAACCGGTCAGACCCTCTACCGAACGACAGGGCAAACCCAATGATTCGATAAAAGTTTGCGTGCCACCGGTAGAATACAGCACTACCCCTTCTCGGTGCAGTTTTAATAGAATTTCATCCAACCCATCTTTATGGAACACCGAAACGAGTGCACTCTTAATTTGCATAGGCACAGACATAGAAATATTTTGTGATTTTGAGACAGCCTCCCCAACGTAGTTGCGGGGATAGGACTCGAACCTACGACCTCCAGGTTATGAGCCTGGCGAGCTACCAACTGCTCCACCCCGCGATATCGAACCGCAAAGGTAGTTTTTTTTTTGGGAAAATCAAATTTTGTCTGCAAAATTTTTAATTTTTGTCATGTACTTCAAATTATGTCCTATTTTGTGCCTGTTAGCACGCACTCCCTTATTTGAAATTACAAAAGCAAAACAAAAGCAAGGAAAAGGATTTGACTTTCAAGCAAGATTGTTGAGATTTTTTTAAAATGATTATCCGCAGTTATACCTAAATTGATTTTTGCAGCACACAGAAGCCACTATTAACCGGTCAAACAGGTTCTCCCCGAAATACCGCCTGTTGAATTTATAACAAAATTCATTTAAGTAACTTTGTAAGTATTCGGGATCTATCTGATGATAAATATCTAAAAGTTGGCGTTTAGCGTTGCTGATAGCGATATTTGCCCAAGGCAAGATCTTCCCGACATCGAAATATTGGGAAATACCGGCACATTACCAGTTGTGCCTTACAAAACACATAAACTGCACGGCAATTTTGCCAACCATTGGGAAGCTCATTTAGAACCGGATTGGCTCTTGATTTGGAAAATCGATGAAAATAAAATTGTGATTACTTTTTTGTTTTGATATATTTGTCTTTAACTCCCCTGTTCCTGGCCTACATCGGAGGTAAAAGCAAGGCTCGAGCCTTGAGAAAACACCTCACCCCCCGTCCCTCTCTCCATGTGGAGAGGGGGGGGACAGGGTAGCAAGCACAAATGAATAGGGTAGCGCCGCGGCGTGCTACCCTATCTCATTCAAAATGGCGAGGCTGAAAAAACAGAACAAGTTGCTGGAGCAATAGTTGAATCTACCCAGTCAAGAAAAAATCAAATTTTCTAACACTTATTGAATATTTTGACTACTTTTGCAAAAACAAAAAAGTAGCATTTGGGACTTGAATGCGCATTATGAATAACATAAAAATTGCTGTAATAGGTTTAGGATACGTAGGATTGCCTTTGGCTCGTTTATTCGCTACAAAATATCCGGTAATTGGTTTTGATGTCAATCCCGTTCGTGTAAAAGAGTTAATGTCGGGACACGACCGCACATTGGAAGTCGAAGACGATGTGCTGAAATCGGTGCTTACTGCCCGGTCTCCTTCGAAAGAAGCAAAAAATGGGCTGTATTGTTCTTACGATCTCGACGACATTCGCGATTGCAACTTTTACGTCATTACCGTTCCCACGTCCGTTGACAAAAACCATCGTCCGGATTTAACCCCACTGATAAAAGCCAGCGAAACAGTAGGTAAGGTGGTTTCTCAAGGCGACATTGTCGTATATGAATCGACGGTGTACCCTGGGGCTACCGAAGAAGATTGTATCCCAATAGTAGAAAAGATATCGGGATTAACATTCAATAAAGATTTTTTTGTGGGTTATTCGCCCGAACGGATTAATCCGGGCGACAAAGAGCACACGGTAGAAAAAATCAAGAAAGTAACTTCGGGTTCCACTCTTGAAATCGGGGAAAAAGTGGATGCCGTTTACCGCTCCGTCATCGGAGCAGGTACTCATTTGGTTTCAAGCATTAAAATCGCCGAAGCGGCCAAAATCATCGAAAACACACAGCGCGATATTAATATAGCCTTTGTAAACGAGTTAAAGAAAATTTTCGATCGGATGGAAATTGATACGAATGCCGTGTTGGAAGCTGCCGGTACAAAATGGAATTTTCTATCGTTCAAACCGGGTTTGGTAGGCGGTCATTGCATTGGAGTAGATCCGTATTATTTAGCCCAAAAAGCGCAGGAATATGGTTACCATCCTGAAATCATTCTTGCCGGCCGTCGCATCAACGACAGCATGGGAGAATATGTGGCAACCGAGGTGGTTAAGCAAATGATAAAGAAGGGGATTTGCGTTAAAGGCTCTAATATTCTCGTGCTGGGGATTACTTTTAAGGAAAATTGTCCGGATGTGCGCAATACCAAGGTGGTAGATGTAATCCGTTCGCTGAAAGATTACGAAGCCAGGATTACCGTTTACGATCCCTGGGCAAATCCGGAAGAGGTAAAACAGGAATATGGCCTGGATATTCTGACCGAAATGCCCAAAGAAAAGTTTGATGCGGTGGTGATCGCAGTAGCACACAAAGAATTTAAATCATTAACCTTAAAGGGTAACGTTATCTACAAAATGAAAGAAATTTGATAACGAATTTCACTCACAAGATAATTTTACTGATTGCCACACCTTGCATTGGCGTAAACTCTGAGCAAATAACTCCCCTGCCGCAACCAATTGCTGTTCGCCGGTAATCATATTTTTGACGGCAACGTTGTTCTCTGCTATTTCCGATTCGCCGGCGATCACGACAAAAGGAATACGGTTGTCGTTGGCATAAGTCATTTGTTTTTTCATTTTGGCGGCTTCGGGATAAATTTCAGCAGAGATGCCCGCTTTCCGAAGTTCTGCCAACAACGGAAGGACGTAATTTTCTTCCTTTTCACCGAAGTTTACAAATAAAACTTGCGTATTTTGTTCGGCATTTTCGGGATAAAGATTCAAACTATTTAAAACATCAAAAATACGGTCGGCCCCAAAGGAAATGCCAACTCCCGAAACGTCCGGCATTCCGAAAACGCCGGTCAGATTGTCGTAACGACCGCCGCCGGTAATGCTTCCCATTTCCACATCTAAGGCTTTGACTTCAAAAATGGCACCGGTGTAATAATTCAAGCCACGGGCAAGAGTCAAATCCAATTCTATTTCATTTTCGACTTTCAACAAATCGGTTTTATTCAGGATAGTTCCGATTTCATCGATCCCTTTCATCCCAGCTTTGGACGACGAAAGGACGGTTTTTAGGGTTGCCAATTTTTCTCGATTCGACCCCTTCAATAAAATAATCGGTTGCAATTTTGCGATGGCCGCTTCGGAAATCCCTTTGGAAACCAATTCGGCATTCACGTTTTCCAGACCGATTTTGTCTAATTTATCGATGGCTACGGTAATATCGACCATTTTAGCGGTTTCGTCTATAATTTCGGCAATCCCGCTTAAAATTTTTCGGTTATTGATTTTGATACAAACACGAATACCCAGCCGCCTGAAAACGTCGTCGATAATCTGGATCAATTCCACTTCATTCAGCAAGGAATCGGATCCGACAATATCGGCATCGCACTGGAAAAATTCACGATAACGACCTCTTTGCGGTCGGTCGGCACGCCACACCGGTTGAATCTGAAAGCGTTTAAATGGAAAAACAATTTCGTTGCGGTGCATCACAACAAAGCGGGCAAAAGGAACGGTCAAATCGTAACGCAAACCCTTTTCGCAGATTTTTGTGGTCAGTGCGGGTATGTCAAAAGTCTGTATATCCACCCCATATAGAAAATCACCCGAATTGAGGATTCTAAACAGAAGTTTATCCCCTTCCTCGCCATATTTACCCATCAAGGTGGAAAGGGTTTCCATTGCCGGCGTTTCTATTTGTTTGAATCCGTACAGATAAAAAACCTCGCGAATCGTATCGAAAATATAATTGCGTTTCGCCATTTCTTCGGGCGAAAAATCGCGCGTTCCTTTTGGGATGGATGGTTTTTGCATAAGATTGAATATTTTGTTACCTTTGTGCTTGATTAGTGCATGATTTTATGTTCTCTAAAATTTTCGGCATACTTTTATTATTTGTCTTGTTCGATTTCCTTCTCGGATTTGCTATCCTCCGCAGGCTTTTCCGTGAAATATTTGGAATCAAACCTCCCTATCAGCAACACAGCAAGCAGTCCCATACCAACCAGAAAAGGCATCAATCAAACACTACGTCCGCTTCTAAAAAAATCATTGCTTCCGACGAAGGAGAATACGTTGATTATGTTGAAATCAAAGACTAACTTTTAATTAAACTGATAAATTCTTCCCGCGTTTTCGCTTGATTAAATACGCCGGTGAAATCGGAAGTAGTTGTAATCGAATGTTGTTTTTCTACCCCTCGCATCTGCATACAAAGATGTTGCGCTTCCAAAACCACCATTACCCCCAAAGGATTCAATGTTTTTTGAATACAATCCTTAATTTGGGTAGTCATCCGTTCCTGTACTTGCAAGCGGCGGGCAAAAACATCCACCACCCGTGCTATCTTGCTCAATCCCGTAATTTTTCCATTAGGGATGTAAGCAACATGCGCTTTCCCGAAAAAAGGCAAAAGATGATGTTCGCACAAAGAAAAGAAATCAATGTCTTTTACAATCACCATTTGCCGGTAGTCTTCGTTAAAAACTGCCGAAAGCAGGATTTTTGCCGGATCTTGTACATATCCCTTCGTCAGGAACATCATTGATTTCGCTACCCGTTCAGGTGTTTTCTGTAATCCTTGCCGCTCCGGCTCTTCGTCCAGCAATTCCAAGATTTTATGATAATGGAAAGCCAATTGTTGGCACTTTTCTAATTCGTCCATAAAACAAACTTAATCTTCTCCGACACAATAAACATTTCTTTCCCGAATTGCGGAAATTCTTTTTGAAGGCGCTGTTTGACCAAATTGGCTTCTTCGAGTGTCATAAAATCGCCCACCAACAATCGCCAGTTCGGAGATTCAAACAACAGATAGGTTGGCAATTCCGGGAAAGCACTTTGAATAGCCGATCGCTTGGAAGTGCCTTCCGCACGCGCTTTCTGAGGATTATTACCCATAAATACTTGAATGCGATAACCCTGTCGTTCCGTAAAGTTGCTGCTTCCATCCCACCCGCTATTGGGTTTTCCAATCAAAGCGATAGTCGTCGAATCGGCTTCGACACGAATAATGCCGTCCGAAGCATTGGTTTGGGATTGCAAATGGTCGATAATGGTTTGTGCGTGAATACTATTTATACTCAACGCACAAAAAATAATCCATAATACGATTTTATTCATATTCTTAAAATGCTTCAACAATGGGGAGGAAAGTATCGACTTTCAGCGAAGCGCCGCCAATCAATCCGCCGTCCACATCGGGATTTGAAAATAATTCCTTTGCATTTCCGGCATTGGCACTGCCGCCGTAAAGGATGGATATTTCATTTGCAACGGTTGTTCCGTATTTGTTTGCAATGATCCCGCGGATAAAGGCGTGCATTTCCTGCGCTTGCGCCGATGTTGCCGTTTTTCCGGTACCAATCGCCCAAACCGGTTCGTAAGCCAAAACAATTTTTCCGAAATCTTCTGCAGACAGGTCGAACAAACTTTCTTCGATTTGCGTCTTTACCACTTCGATTTGCTTGCCGGCTTCCCGTTCGGCTAATACTTCGCCGATACAGAAAATCGGGGTAAGATGGTTCTCCAATGCCAATTTAACTTTTTCTTTCAAGATGGCATTGGTTTCGCCATAATAGGCGCGGCGTTCGGAATGACCTAAAATCACATATTGTGCACCGGCAGAGGCTACCATAGCAGCCGAAACTTCGCCGGTATAAGCCCCGGAAGTCTTATCGGCACAATTTTGAGCGCCCAACTTCACGGTTTGTTTGTCGATAAGCGGACATACAGCCGCCAAATGAATAAACGGAGTACAAACAACAACATCGCAATTCACTTTTTTACCGCTCAATGCGTTTTGCAACCCTTTTGCCAAATCGGCGCCTTCTTGCAGGGTGTTGTTCATTTTCCAATTTCCTGCCACAATGTTTTTCCTCATTATTTTTATTATAGTTGTGTGTTTATTTACTTTCTTCTTTTCAATATCAATAACGGAACGATCACCAGCAAAGCCAATATCACAACTTTCTGCACATCGTGATTAGTCGGCGGAACTCCCATGTGAGAATTTTCCAAACGAACTTGCAGATCTATATTGCTCGGAATGCGCCGGTGAGACCATTTATTAATAACCACTCCATCTTTTATCAGCATTAAACCCGGATTGGAACGTACGATCGTTTTCAGCGTTACATCATCCGTAGTACAAAACGGATATTTTGCGCCTGTACTTTCCCTCCATTTATCAATTCGTACGGGAAGCGAAGCCGTCAGACAGAGGAAGCGATATCCGTTTTTCAAAGCGTAATTATATACCGAATGGATGTTTGCAATATTGGCGTCGTTTGCTTCTTCCAATTTATGAGCAATCAACAGGAAAGTATAACCGGAATCGGTCAAGACTTCATCGGTAATATCATCGCCGGCTTCCGTTTCGATTGTAAAATCGTGAATACGGGGTTCGTCTCCTTTTTCAATTAAGACATTAATGCTATTTACAAATACCCATTCACTGTCTTCTCTCGGATAATTCTCCATTGTAAAATTCTGCTGAACGCCCTCTTTTTCGTAAATCAATGTTGTTTTATATACATCCGGTTTCGCTCCTTCGGGAATTTGCATCAATTCGGGAATATTGTTACCAATTTTGTAAGGACGAAAATCCAAAATGGGCAAATAACGATAGCAATAGATTGAAATACTCAAAATAAAAATGCCGACAATTACCACCACCCACGAACGTTGTTTTCGGGAATACAGCCGGACCATTTGCTTATACCACAAGAGAACAAAAAAAGCGGCAATAATCAGGATTGTATTTTTGAAGAAGGTTTGCCAATTGGTAATTACCAGCGCATCACCAAAACAGCCGCAATCGGTTACCGGATCGAAAACCGCCAGATAGAGCGTTAGCGGCGTCATAACACACATAAACAGAAATACCAACCAACTCACGACTTTACGATATACGCCGAGCAAAAGACATACGCCCAGTGTAAATTCCGCAACCGAAATACCTATCGAAACGGGTATCGCCAAAAAACTGACGTGAGAAACATCCCAAACAGCAAGGTACTCCCCAATTTTATACGCGAATCCCCAAGGGTCGACGGCCTTGACAAACCCGGAAAAGACAAACACCAAGCCAACAATCGTACGGCAGATTTCCACCACAATCTTTTGATATCTTTTGGTTTTTTTTGTTTTCATATTTTGACTCATTCAGACAAGTCGCAAAGTTACGATATTCCTTTCTTGTTATCAAATTTTTCACAGCACACTCCCCCACTGATAGTTGCACAACCACCAGTTTCCTTTTTTAGGGGATGGCGGATCAAGTCCGCCACGACAGTCTTTTTGAATTACTCTATTTTACAAATTTAACAACTTCTCCATTTACACGTACAATATACACTCCGTTTGCCAGATTGCGGGAATAAGTGCCACTTGCGATGGCTTTATCGATCAATTGTCCGCTTACACCGTAAAGTTCAATCTTCGAGGGGCCATCTAATTTTATTTCAATGCCCGACGAGGTACGTATTGCCTGAATTGATTTTTTGCCCGAAGTCTTGAGAATACCCGTTCCCAAATCGGTGCTGTATTTTACAAGTTTGTCTCCGACTAACAGATACACACTCATATCGGCATCATCCACTACAACCGGACTTGTTACATAGTTCGGACCGCCCGTGATACCGGATTTGATTTCGCCGATTTTTTTGGCAGCGTCGAATCCGCCGGTAATATCGAAAAGATAAACACTGTAAGCACTACTTTCATACACAGGGGCACTCATATATATTTTTCCTGCATATTTGAAATAGCTTGCGCCCGATGCACCATCCGGCAGGTCTTCCGAAAAATCGGTGTAGCTCGGCCCGTTTGTTGCAATACCTTCGGCGGGATTATCCCAATTGAACAAGATTTCAGTCGGAAGAATATTGCCTCCCGACAAAATCCACCGGTCGTCGCCAAGAGGCGATACATTTAGACTGAACTTCTCGCCATTATGGGTAACAGTATTGTATTTTGTGTCGTTATACCGTACATTTGCCCGTGCTCCGTCTTGCACTTCCCAACAGACAATACGAATACCGTAACTGGTAGTCCAATCTCTGCCCGGATGAGAGTCAAAGAAAAATTTAAAATCATCCGAACAACCACTGACAGCAATACTGTTTGCCATAAAATTGGAATTGTTATTTCCTGACGGAAATACGCTTGCTACGTTGTCGGTCGGAAGGGTTAATAATGTTTCAGGATCCGCATCGTCGGCTTCCCATTTATACATATAGAAACTGCCTGTTTGATTCCCATTACCCGTATTGCCTACTGACGTAGAATTGGCACCAATCAGTACTCCGTCGGCAGTAAATGCAATGTCGGAAAGAATGTGATGGTGTGTCCTCGCTGTTCCATTTACGGTTATTACGTCAGCATTTAGTCCTTTGATGCTCATCTCCCTTATCCGACTACCAGTTTCCGGATTTATTATCAATAACTGAGGAACTTTGGAGGCATCAACCGCCAAAACATAGAATTTCCCGTCGCGAAGAAGTGCGCGGCGTACCGTAAGACCTGCCAAAGCAGATATCGTTTTCACATCCCCATCTTGTTCAAACTCATAAGAAGACTGGGCTGTTACTCCATCTTGAATCGGATCTGGAAAGTTGATACAGTCCGAAGCTTTAACTCCGTGAACCAGAATAATCTGGATCACCAACACAAATGCAAAAGAGAATTTTTTTTTCATACCTTCAATTTTTTTTAATTAATACTATCTGTAAAACGTTATTGAAACGAATTTGCCCCAAATGTAAACATAAAATATTAAAGATGTGAGTGTTTTTTTTCTTTTTTTACGCCCTCCATACACAAATACAATGTTGATAATTTTTCCTCCACTTTTCTCCACTATTTTGACAAGTTTTATAATACGCTATAAATCAATATGTTAATGGATTAATAATCTGTTGATAAAGGGTTTTGTATCCGTTTATATATTGTTGATAAAAAATAGTTAAATAAAATAGTGGGGAATTGTGGATTTTTTGTATTTTTGTGGTTGAAAAATAATCAGTTAACAGATGATGGATAATTTTATCGGAAATATAGACGCAAAAGTAGATGTCAAAGGACGGGTAATCATCCCTGCCGACTTCCGCAAAATGCTTCAATTAATGGAAGATCGGCGCTTGATATTGCGGAAAGATATTTACGAAAGTTGCTTGGTATTGTATCCTGCACCGGTTTGGGAAGAAGAATTAGCAACGCTCCGCAGTAAACTCAAAAAATACGGAAAACAGTCGCGGCAAATTTACCGCAAATTTATTCAGGATTCCAATTTGCTGGAGATGGATTCCAACGGGCGGATTTTGATTCCCAAGCGTTATTTGCAAATAGCCGGCATTAATACCGATGTTCGTTTTATAGGTGTAGATAAAACCATCGAAATATGGAGTCCCACCCGCTCGGATCGTCCGGAAATGGATGATGCTACTTTCGAACAGTTAATGGATCAATTAGATGCTGATGAATGAAACACTTCCATATCATGTTCCTGCCCTTTTGCAGGAGAGTATTGCTGCACTGAATATTCAGCCGGAGGGGACGTATGTGGATGTTACTTTCGGCGGCGGCGGTCATGCCAAGGAAATTCTCCGGCAACTAACGGCTGGCGGTCGTCTCTATGGTTTTGATCAGGACGAAGAAGCCGAAAAAAACAGTCTGCCGGATAAACGTTTTACCTTTGTAAGAAGTAATTTTCGCTATTTGACTTCTTTTTTGGATTGGCACGGAGTTCAATCCATTGATGGGCTTATCGCCGATTTGGGCGTTTCCTCTCATCATTTCGATGATGAAACGCGCGGTTTTTCTTTCCGCTTTACCGGTGATTTGGATATGCGGATGAATAAACGTTCCGGACAGTCCGCAGCCGATGTTCTGAATACCTATTCCGAAGAGGCGTTGGTAAATGTATTTTATTTCTACGGGGAATTGCCGGGTGCACGCGCCATCGCTAAAGCCATTATTCAAGCGAGAAGTAGTCGCAAAATACGCAATACACAAGATTTTTTGGATATTCTCAAGCCTTTTTGTAGTCGCGCAAAAGAAAAAAAACAATTGGCACAAGCCTTCCAGGCTCTCCGTATCGCAGTAAACGAAGAGATGGAAGCCTTGAAAGAAATGCTCGTGCAAGCCGGCGAATTGTTGCTCCCCGGCGGAAGAATGGCAGTCATTACCTATCATTCGTTGGAAGATCGTCTGGTAAAGAATTATTTCAAAGCAGGAAATTTTGAAGGTATCGTCGAAAAGGATTTTTACGGAAATGTTCGTTCGCCTTTTCGAGCGGTAAACAATAAAGTCATTGTTCCCGACGAGGCGGAAATCGAGCGAAACCCTCGTTCACGCAGCGCCAAATTACGCATTGTTGAAAAATTGTAATATGAAAAAAGATAAAAAGAAAACACGGAAAGTTTCCGTTATAAATTTCATCAACGGTCGTTTTTTAACGGAAGAATTTGTAAGTAAACAGTTGAAACTGCTGGCACTCATTGTTGCATTGATTATTATTTTCATCAGCAACAACTATTCCTGTATAAAAAAAGTGGCGGAAATTGAGCAACTGAAAGTGCAGTTACAGGATGTCAAACATGAAAGTCAGAGTCTTTCCGCGAAGTTAACTTCTGTTAGCAGCCCCTCTCAAGTAAAAGAGTTATTAGAACGAAGAGGTCTTAATTTGTCGGGATCGACAAACCCAGCGTTTGAGATCAAAAAATAAACGGTAAACAACAAGTAATCAATGGCAACGGATTCTTCTCCCAACAAAAAAATAATAATCTACTATTTCGTTATAGCAGTATTTGTTATTCTGTTTGCCATTACGGTTTTTGCAAAAGCCTGCATGATTTCGTTTGTAGATGGAGACATTTGGCGTGAGTGGGGCAAAACCCGCGAGCGCCGCGATGTACAGATACCTGCTGAGCGAGGCAATATTTACTCAAGCAATTACGAACTGATGGCAACCAGCGAACCTTATTATCGCCTGTATATAGATTTTTGGGCGGATGGGATTCAGAAAGATACATTATATAAATATGTAAAACCACTTTCCATCGAACTGAACAAAATGTTTCCAAAACGATCGGCTATCGAATACGAAAACCGTATTTTGAAAGGATGGAATCAACGTTCGGCAAACAACCGCGAATATTCTCTTTTAGATTATACGGTCGATTATTCGCAGTGGAAAATCATCCAACAAATGCCGTTCTTCAGAAAAGGAAGAAATCGGACAGGCCTATATGCGAAAGAATATGTCAGGCGGACAAAACCGTACGGCAATCTGGCTTCGCGCACTATCGGCGATATTTACGGAGAAGACGAAAAAGGTGGCAAAAACGGGCTGGAACTGCACTACAATGATTTGTTAAGCGGTCAGCCCGGTCTCAGTACCCGTCGCAAAGTCAATGGACAATGGATGAATGTAGTGGATGTGAAACCGATCAATGGCAAAGATATTGTTTCGACTATTGATATCCTTATGCAGGACATTACAGAAAAAGCCCTTCTAAATAAGTTGCGGGAAATTGATGCCGAATCAGGCACAGCAGTGGTCATGGAAACGACCACCGGCGAAATTAAAGCCATCACTAATATGGGACGCATTCAGGAAGGAGTGTGGAGTGAAACACAAAATTATGCTGTTTCCGATATGAGCGAACCCGGTTCTACTTTCAAAGTTGTTTCCATGATGGTGGCTTTGGAAGACGGAGTAGTACACCCCGACGATCCGGTAGATACCGGCAAGGGTGAGGTTGTAATCGCCGGAAAAACAATAAGAGATCACAATTTTAGCAGAGGGGGCTACGGGACGATTACGGCATCCAAAAGTATTCGTTACTCGTCGAATATCGGAGTAGCCAAAATTATTCAGAATGCCTACGGCAGTAATCCGGCGAAATACGTGGATGGCGTTCGCCGCATTGGTTTTCATGAAGATATGCAATTGGAAATTCCCGGTTATGGCATTCCGAAAATCTATCATCCGAAGGACAAAAATCGGTATTGGTCGCTTACCGATTTATCACGTATGTCGTACGGATATGTAACAAATATTCCCCCCATTTATACTTTGGCATTTTACAATGCTATTGCAAATAATGGGAAATTAATAAAACCCATTTTTGTCCGTGAAATTCGGGAAAACGGACGAACCCTCGAGAAAAAGAGGACAGAGGTCGTCAATTATCAAATTTGTTCCTCTTCTACTTTAGCGAGCATTCGCCAGATGTTGGACGATGTGGTAAATTGTCCCGATGGAACAGGAATTCCTGCCCGTTCTACCAAAGTACGTATTGCCGGCAAAACAGGAACAGCAAGACTCTACAGCAAACAAGGGCATGAAGCGGGTGCTTATCAGGTGTCGTTTTGCGGATATTTCCCTGCCGACGAGCCGCAATATTCCATGATTGTGGTTATTCGAAAGCCCCGCAGCGGGCCGGCATCCGGAGGAAAAATGAGTGGGGCGGTTTTCAAAACCATTGTAGAGGAAATGTATTCAAAAAATCTTATCGCCAATATAAATACATTTTTGGCTGATACCATTCCTCCGGCGGAAGCTGTGGTCAAAAAAAGTTGGAATGATTTGAAAACGGAAGCCGGTCTGGTTCCGGATGTAACAGGAATGGGTGCCAGAGATGCAATCTATGCGATGGAAAGTGCCGGATTGCGTGTGAATTTGACAGGCAGAGGAACAGTAGTCGCTCAATCCATTCCGGCCGGAAACAAAGTAGTGCGAGGACAAACCGTTGGATTACAATTAAAATAGTAAATGATAAAGAGATAAATATGAAACTCCCATTCGCCAATCAAGAATTGAACATTGCCGGAATCCATTCCGATTCGCGTAAAATTCAGCAGGGCTATTTGTTTGTAGCGGTAAGAGGCGTACAATCCGACGGACATGATTATATAGAAAAAGCCATCGAAAATGGAGCGCGAGTGATTGTCTGTCAAACCTTACCTTCCAACAAACATCCGGATGTTACTTACATTCAGGTATCTGACAGTGCCGAAGCATTGGGAGAAATTGCTTCGCTTTGGAACGGTGAGCCTTCAAAAAGTCTCCAATTAATCGGAGTAACCGGCACCAATGGGAAAACAACTACGGCTACATTATTATATACAACGTTTCGGCAATTGGGTTATAAAACTGGATTGCTTTCTACCGTTTGCAATTATATCGATGGGAAGGAAATTCCTGCCACACATACTACGCCGGATGCACTCGAATTGAACGATTTGTTGGCGCAAATGGTTGCAGCCGGTTGCAATTATGTATTTATGGAAGTCAGTTCCCATGCGGTGGTTCAGAAGCGAATTGCCGGACTGCAATTCAAAGGCGGAATATTTACGAATCTTACCCGCGATCATTTAGATTATCACGGAACATTTGAAGCCTACCGAGACGCAAAGAAAGAATTTTTTGACGGGCTTCCCGCCGATGCCTTTGCTTTGACTAACAAAGACGATAAAAACGGCTTGTTTATGTTGCAAAATACGAAAGCAAACAAATGTACTTATTCATTTCAATCTTTAGCCGATTTTAAGGGACGGATTTTGGAATCGCATTTCGACGGCACATTAATGACAATCAACGATACGGAAATCCTGACACAATTTATAGGGAAGTTCAATGCCTATAACTTATTGGCAGTTTATGGAACGGCTGTATTATTGGAACAAAAATCCGATGAAGTCCTGGTTATTTTAAGTACGCTTCGTTCGGTTTCCGGCCGTTTCGAAACTTTTCGATCTCCGACTGGTTATACGGCGATTGTCGATTATGCACACACCCCCGATGCTTTAACCAATGTGCTGAATGCCATCCATGGGGTGCTGAACGGGCAGGGGAATGTTATTACCGTAGTCGGATGTGGCGGCAACCGCGATAAAGGGAAGCGTCCGATCATGGCAAAAGAAGCGGTTCGCTTGAGCAATCGAGTGGTCTTTACTTCCGACAATCCTCGCTTTGAAGAGCCTGAAGATATTATCAATGATATGATAGCCGGTTTGGATTCCGTAGAACGCAAACAGGTTGTCTGTATTACCGATCGGAAAGAAGCCATTCGCACGGCGTGTATGCTGGCTGGGGCTGGAGATGTAGTTCTGATTGCGGGCAAAGGACATGAAGATTATCAGGAAGTAAAAGGAGTGAAAAATCATTTGGATGATAGAGAAATTGTACAGGAAATTATGAATTTGTAATTGAATAAAAGATGTTATACGACTTATTTCATTATCTCGACCGACTGGATGTCCCGGGAGCCGGAGTGTTCCAATACATCTCGTTTCGATCGGCTTTGGCATTGGTGTTGTCCTTAATTCTTTCCACAGTTGTTGGGAAACGAATTATTAGGGCTTTACAACGGCGACAAATCGGCGAAGTTGTCCGTGATCTCGATTTGGAAGGACAAATGCAGAAAAAAGGCACCCCCACAATGGGCGGAATCATTATTATTATTTCTATTTTGGTGCCGGTTCTCTTGTTGACGCGATTAAACAATATTTACATCATCCTGATGTTAATTACTACCGTTTGGCTCGGATCACTCGGTTTCATCGACGATTTTATTAAAGTGATCCGGAAAAACAAAGCAGGCTTGTCGGGAAAATTGAAAATCGTAGCGCAGGTCGGATTAGGACTTATTGTAGGCTTAACAATGTATCTGAGCCCCGATGCCGTTATGCACGAAAATGTAAATAGAGTACAAGAGGGAGAAAAAACAGAAATTGTTTATACTCCTGCGGTAAAATCGACACAAACCACCATCCCTTTTGTCAAAAACAATAACCTGGACTATCGCTCATTAGTTTCGTTCATGCCCAACCATCGGACGGCCGCTACTTGGATTCTGTTTGTATTGATTGCTATTTTTATTGTTACTGCTGTATCCAATGGGGCCAATTTGACCGATGGATTGGATGGTTTGGCTGCGGGGAGTTCCGCGATTATCGGGGTGGCATTGGGTCTTTTGGCTTATGTTTCTTCGCACATCGGGTTTGCCAGTTATCTAAACATCATGTATATACCCGGCTGCGAAGAATTGACCGTTTTCGCGAGCGCATTCATTGGCGCCTGTATTGGATTTTTGTGGTACAACGCTTTCCCCGCACAAATTTTCATGGGTGATACCGGTTCGCTGACTTTGGGAGGAATCATTGCTGTTTTCGCTATTGCAATTCACAAGGAATTATTGTTGCCTATTCTTTGTGGTGTTTTTTTAGTTGAAATCTTATCGGTAGTGATGCAAGTAAGTTATTTCAAGTTTACCAAGAAAAAATATGGTGCGGGAAAGCGAATTTTCAAAATGACACCTTTGCATCACCATTTTCAGAAATCGGGTAATGCAGGAATAGACGCTGTTTTTCAAAAGCCGCTGATCCCGATACCCGAATCGAAAATCGTAGTCCGCTTTTGGTTGATAGGGATCATTTTGGCGGTGTTGGCGATTGCCACATTAAAAATGAGATAATAACGAATTAAAATATGTTGTTTATAAACGTCGAAAGAAAAGAAAACAAAGGTCTGAATCTTGCATTCGAAATGCCATTGGCACTTCGACGCATCGTTGTGCTGGGTGGCGGCGAAAGCGGCACAGGGGCAGCCGTACTTGCTAAAAAGCAAGGCTTCGACGTTTTCTTGTCCGACTCGTCGGAAATAAAACCGAAATACAAAAGAATTTTGGGAAACTACGGCATCGCTTACGAAGAGAACGGACATACGGAAGAACTTATCTTGAACGCCGGTGAAATCGTGAAAAGTCCCGGGATTCCCGATACAGTTGCCATCATTCAAAAGGTAAACGAAAAGAAAATTCCGGTAATCTCTGAAATCGAATTTGCGGGACGCTATACCGATGCCAAAATGATTTGTGTTACCGGCAGCAATGGGAAGACCACTACTACGATGCTAACTTATCATATCCTGAAAAGTGCAGGATTAAACGTCGGTTTAGCGGGGAATGTGGGCGACAGTCTGGCTTTGCAGATAGCGGAAAAAGATTACGATTATTATGTTATCGAACTAAGCAGTTTCCAATTGGACGGGATGTATAATTTCAAGGCAGACATTGCTATCTTATTGAATATCACGCCCGATCATTTGGATCGCTACGATAATGAAATGCAAAATTACGTAAACGCCAAACTGCGAATTCTGCAAAATCAGGCAAAAACAGATGCTTTTATTTATTGGAACGACGATCCGATTGTTTCGCAGGAAATCGAAAAACGGAATCCGCCGGTTACGCTTTATCCTTTTGCCGAAAAGAAGGCGACCGGAGTAAAAGCTTATACGGAAAACAAAACAATCTACATAGAAACTCCTAATGGTATATTTACAATGGAAGAAGAATTAGTAGCATTAACGGGAACACACAATTTGTATAATTCCCTGGCAGCCGGAATTGCTGCCAAATTATTAGATATTAAGGACGATGCCCTACGTCAATCGCTCAGCAATTTCAAAGGAGTGGAGCATCGTTTGGAAAAAGTGGCGCGAGTGCGAGGAGTAGAATACATCAACGACTCAAAAGCCACCAACGTCAATTCGACCTGGTATGCGCTGCAAAGCATGAAAACGCCCACGGTTTTGATTATCGGCGGAACTGATAAGGGTAACAATTATCACGAAATAGAATCGCTGGTTTTGAATAAGTGTCGCGCTTTGATTTTTCTGGGCGCCGATAATTCCAAACTGCACAATTTTTTTGATGGAAAAGTAGAAATGATTGCTGATGTCCGTTCGATGGAAGAAGCCGTTTCCCAGGCATACAAAATTGCTCAAAAAGGGGACACGGTTTTGCTGTCGCCTTGCTGTGCAAGTTTTGATTTGTTTCAAAACTATGAAGATCGAGGACAACAGTTCAAAGATTGTGTAAGAAAACTCTGACATGGATTCCATAATGAACAAAATATTTCGGGGCGACCGGGTAATATGGATGATTTTTTTACTCCTCTGCCTGATTTCGATTGTGGAAGTATATAGTGCTTCGAGCCGGTTGATTATCCATACCGATTATTGGAAGCCTATTTTGCAGCATTCGACTTTCCTTTTGGGCGGATTGGTCGTTGTATTGCTCTTTCATGCTATTCCGTCCCGTTTTTTCTCCGTAATAGGCATATTATTACCTATAGCACTTCTATTGCTGATAGGCGCGCGTATTATTGGAACACCAATCAATGGGTCCTATCGCTGGATTGATCTCTTCGGAATTACATTTCAACCGGCTGAAGTGGCAAAATTGTGCCTGATCACTTTTACGGCATTTGTCCTGAGCAAACGAAAAGACACGCTTACCGATAACTCGTTTAAGTGGATATTGGGAGCCACCACTATTACTTGTGGGATTGTTATATTTGTTAATGGCTCCGGCTCGACGGGGTTATTGTTGTTCGGAATTATTTACCTGATGCTGTTTATCGGACAAACGCCTTTAAAAAAAATGCTTTTGTTAACCTTATCCATCCTTGTTTCGGGAATTTTATTTTGTACGATTCTCTTAACGGTTTCGGATAACACTTTAACAAAACATGCCCCTCGGGCGCTCGTATGGAAAGGCCGTATTGTCAATTTCTTTTCCGGAGGGAAAGATGAAACAGACAATGCAGCGCGGTCGATTACATTAAAAGAATTTTTAGATTTGTCACAACCCGACCACGCTACTATTGCTATCGCAGAGGGTAGAATAATAGGGAAAGGACCCGGCAACAGCGATCAACGCGATTTTCTCCCCAACGCTTACGACGATTTTATCTATGCCATTGTTATCGAAGAAATGGGCTTAATCGGCGGATTAGGAGTATTGCTTTTATACATTATCCTTTTTATCCGGGCGGGTATTATCGCCAACCGGAGTGAGAGACTTTTCCCGAAATTTTTGGTAATGGGAGCGGCGTTAACGCTGGTTACACAGGCATTGGCAAATATGGCAGTCGCTGTTGGGTTGATTCCGGTTACCGGACAAACCTTGCCTTTAGTGAGTCGAGGAGGAACTTCTATATTGATTACTTGCGTTTATATCGGAATAATATTAAGTGTCAGTCGGTTCGAAAATCCGATAGGAATCGAAAGAGAAGAAGAAATTATCGAAGAATTTAATGAAGATGAAAAAACGGCTGAAAATAGTTATTAGCGGCGGCGGAACCGGCGGGCATATTTTCCCTGCACTCGCAATTGCCAATGCCATCCGTGCGAAATATCCTGATGCGGAAATTTTGTTTGTCGGTGCCGAAAACCGTATGGAAATGCAACGAGTACCGGAGGCTGGATATAAAATCGTGGGGCTGCCGGTTGCCGGATTTGACCGTAAAAACCTGCTGAAAAATATTTCTGTTTTGTGGAAGTTATACAAAAGTATGTCGCTGGCTCGAAAAATTATCAAAGATTTCCGACCGGATATTGCCATCGGAGTAGGTGGATATGCCAGCGGACCAATATTGAAAGCCGCCTCCGGGAAAGGAATACCGACTTTGCTTCAAGAACAAAACTCATACGCCGGAGTAACCAATAAACTGTTGGCGAAAAAGACCTCCGCAATCTGTGTTGCCTACGATGGAATGGAGCGATTTTTTCCAAAAGGGAAGATTGTTGTAACCGGCAATCCTGTTCGGCAAAATCTGATTCTTCCGAAAGACCGAAAAAAAGAAGCCTATGAGTATTTCGGATTAAATCCCAGTAAAAAGACTATTTTAGTAATCGGCGGCAGCTTGGGTGCGCGAACCATCAACGAGAGCGTTTTCTCGCATTTAAAAGAAATCGAAGAAAGCAACGTTCAATTTGTCTGGCAAACAGGGAAAGTCTATCATAAAGATATTCTCCGTCATTGCGAGGAGCGCAGCGACGAAGCAATCCAAAACCTCCATGTTACCGAATTTATTTCCCGCATGGATTTTGCCTATTCCGTAGCCGATTTGGTTATTTCTCGCGCCGGAGCCGGCTCTATATCCGAATTTTGCTTATTGGGGAAACCGGTTATTTTGGTTCCCTCGCCAAATGTGGCGGAAGACCATCAAACAAAAAACGCACAATCTTTGGTACAGAAAGACGCTGCCATCCTAATTTCCGATAAAGATGCGGTGCAACGCTTAGTTCCCGAAGCACTAAAAATTGTGCAAGACGATGCAAAACTGAAAGAGTTGAGCATCCATATTCTAAAATTAGCTTTGCCTAATGCTGCGGAGAAAATTGTCGAAGAAATCGAAACTATTTTAATGCACCCCAGAAACGTCTATTTCATTGGAATCGGCGGAATCGGCATGAGCAATCTGGCACGCTATTTCCTCGCCGAAGGCAACAGAGTGGCCGGATACGACAAAGTAGAATCAACGTTGACTGGACAGTTAAGCGCGGAAGGCACATCCATTCACTACGAAGACAATGTGAACCTGATCCCCAAAGCGTTCAAAAACAAAGACAACACGTTGGTTGTTTACACCCCTGCTATTCCTTCCGACCATTCGGAACTGGAATTTTTCAGAAAAAACGGTTTTCAAATGATGAAACGTGCACAGGTATTGGGCGAAATCACCCGAACTAAACGAGGCATTTGTGTTGCCGGCACTCACGGGAAAACCAGTACTTCGTCGATGATTGCACATTTGTTGAAACAGTCGAACGTTGATTGCAACGCTTTTTTGGGCGGTATCTTAAAAAACTACGACAACAATCTCTTACTCTCGGACAAAAGCGATTTAACGGTTATCGAAGCCGATGAATACGACCGTTCTTTCCATTGGTTAACGCCCTGTATGGCTGTCATTACTTCGGTATCACCCGATCATTTAGATATTTACGGAACGGAAGAGGAATACCGTAAGGCTTTCGAGCATTTTACTTCTTTGGTACGGGAAGGCGGAACTTTGCTAATGGAACACAAGGTTGATATCATTCCTCAAATACGGAGAAATGTAAAACTATATCGTTATCAAGGATTTGACCCTCAGTCTTCTACGGTTGATTTCCATGCTCAAAACCTGCGAATTGATAATGGCGAAATCTTCTTTGATTTTGTAACTCCCGGGTCGGTAATTCGGAATATTCAATTAGGCGTTCCGGTCGAAATTAATGTTGTTAACGCTGTAGCAGCTTTGGCAATAGCCTGGTTGAATGGTGTGTCGGAAGAAGAATTGCGTGTCGGTATGGCTTCCTTTCGCGGAGCCAAACGCCGTTTCGATTTTCACGTAAAATCCGATGAAATGGTATTGATTGATGATTATGCTCATCATCCGGAAGAATTGGAAGCGTCGATTTCGTCGATACGGAAACTGTATCCGAATCGGAAATTGACAGTAGTTTTCCAACCGCATTTGTATTCCCGTACGCGCGACTTCTACAGAGAATTTGCAGAATCACTATCGTTGGCCGATGAAGTGATTTTACTTCCGATCTATCCGGCACGGGAAACCCCCATTGCAGGCGTTTCTTCGGAAATGATATTAGACTTGGTAACCGCTCCCAATAAAAAAATAGTTGCCTACGATGATTTAGTTGATTCGATAACCCCAAGCGATGGAGATGTGTTGTTGATGGCGGGAGCCGGCGATATTGAATTATTAGTTGAACCTGTAAAAAAGAAATTACAACATGCTTAAGAAAATTATTAATATCCTTCTATCTTCCCTGTTGCTGGTTTATCTGATTTTTTCTGTTGCCTTCATCAATCCGAAAGTCGATCAGGACAAGGAGTGTCGTAACATCCAAATTAAAATAGTGGAAACGACCGGCGCTTCCTATTTGACTGTGCCTCAAATCGAAACTTTGCTCGAAAAAGCCAATATTCAACTGAAGGGACAAAGAATGTCGAAAATTCATATTGGCGACATTGAAAAAGCATTGAAAGAAAACAAGTGGATAAAGAATGTGGAAGTCTATAAAACCATCGATGGAACGGTAAAAATGCAAGTACATCAACGAACGCCGATTCTGCGGGTTATATCCGAAAAGAGAAATTATTACATAGATACCGAAGGACAGATTATGCCGGTTCCACTTTATTTTGCAACTTATGTTCCTGTGGCAACCGGCACCATTAGCGATGAATACGCTACAAAACAGTTATGTGATTTTGCTCGTTTTTTACATAAAAATGAAAATGAATCATGGAGCAAAGAAATCGAACAAATTCATGTGTTGCCGAACTTGGATGTCGAATTAACGCCCCGCAAAGGAGATCATATAATTGTATTGGGGAAAATTGAAAATCACAAGGAAAATCTCGATAAATTGGCGCTTTTTTACGAAAAAGGATTGAATGTGGTAGGATGGAATAAATATTCACGAATCAATTTGAAATACAAAAATCAGGTGGTTTGCACTAAAAAGGAATAGATTATGGAATACATTGCGGCTTTAGACTTGGGAACATCCAAGATGCTTGCCATGGCAGCAAGTAAAGACAACCGGCAAAAAATTTTGGCGACAGAGCAGATCGAATCGGGCGACAGTATTCGTCGGGGATTGATTTACAAAACACCGGAGGTTTCGTCGAAAATTGCCGAATTGATACGGCGTCTGAATCATACATTGAAACGGGATAATTTGCCGGATTTGAAACAGGTGTATGTGAGCATCGGAGGACAAGGCTTACATACGAAACCGTATTTAATAGAGAAAAATATTGACCGAAACATTGTGGACGACAAACTGCTGGATCAGCTTCACGACGAGTGTCGGGCCGATTGGAACGGTTCATTTGAATTAGCTGAGATTGTCTCGCCTGAGTATTACTTAGACGGTCATTCGGAATCCCAGCCGCAAGGCGTCCGATGTGAAAAATTGGAAGCGCGTTTTCAGTTGGTGGTGGGTCATTTTTCCGAATTTAAAACCGAGGTAAAGAAAGCGTTGGAAAAAGAATCCGTAGAACTTATAGATACGTTTGTTGCACCTCTGGCTACTGCCGAATTTGCATTAACCGAATCAGAAAAAGAGAGCGGTTGCGCCTTAGTCGAATTGGGCGCCGGCATTACTTATCTTTCAATTTATAAATCCGGATTGTTGCGTCATTTAGTAACTATTCCCATAGGAGGGGATGTCATTACCAAGGATATATGCAGTTTGGATAAAACAGAGATGGAAGCCGAAGAATGGAAAATCAGTGAAGGCTGTGCTTTTCTCGATGATGAATCAGACGAATTGAATAATGCCATCGAAGCCCGTGCCAATGAAATCGTTGCTAATATTCTTCATCAGATAGAAACTTCGGGCTGTGGACAAACATTGAATGCCGGCTTTATTCTCACCGGTGGTGCTTCTTGTTTGAATGGTTTGGATAAATTGTTGGAACAACAGTCGAAAAAACCTGTGCGGCGAGTAGAGGATAATCCCGAACAATCGTGTGTTCGAGGAATGTTGCTGCTGGGAAATGAAAATTGCGGTAGAGAGAGTATTCAGGCATCTGGAGGCAACGACGATACGATAGAAAGAGATATGTTCGGGCATCCGATCTTCCGTGGGAGAAAATCCAGAAAACCACCAAAAGAACATCGAAAGGATGGCGTCATTATCGATATTTTTAAGAAGGGTGCAACTATATTATTCAATGAAGAAACAAACCTCCCAAACAAATCATAGTTACCATGGAAGACGTTTTAACAAATTTTGATATTCCAAGAGAACAAGCCTCCATTATAAAAGTAATTGGAGTAGGTGGCGGCGGCGGTAATGCTGTTGCCCACATGTACAGAGAAGGCGTTCGGAATGTAACTTTTGCCTTGTGTAATACCGATAATCAAGCGTTGCTTAAAAGCGGAGTGCCGGTAATCATACAATTAGGCAAAGAAACTACCAAAGGCTTGGGCGCCGGAAATAAACCGCATATTGCTCGACAAGCAGCGGAAGAAAGCATTGAAGATATCCGGAAATTATTGAGCGATGGCACCCAAATGGTCTTCATCACTGCCGGAATGGGTGGAGGTACCGGTACCGGTGCTGCGCCGGTAATTGCTCAAGTGGCTAAAGATATGGATATTCTTACTGTGGGTATTGTTACTGTCCCTTTCCTGTTTGAAGGAGAAGATAAGATTCTTCAAGCATTGCGCGGTGTAGAAGAAATCCGCAAGAACGTGGATGCATTGCTTGTCATCAACAATCAGCGATTAATTGAGATGTATGGCGATCTGAATATTATCGAAGCTTTTGCTAAAGCCGACAGCACCCTATCTGATGCTGCTCGGAGCATTGCGGAAATTATCACGATTCCGGGTATTGTCAATGTCGATTTTGCAGATGTTAATACAACGCTGAAAAACGGAGGAGTTGCCGTTATGAGTAGCGGTTACGGACAAGGGAAAGGACGGGTTTCGCAGGCTTTTGAAAAAGCACTCCATTCTCCGTTGTTAAATAATAATAATGCCGTCAATGCAAAGAAGATCCTGTTCAATATTTATTCTTCTTCCGATAATCCGTTAGGCGCATCTGAAATGAATGAAATTACCGATTTCATGGCGAAATTCAAAATCCGTGAGATCGAACTGATTTGGGGAGCCGCCCTCGACGACACGCTCAAAGGCGATGAGATGAAGGTAACGGTACTCGCTGCCGGTTTTGGAGTGGAAAGTATCGATCCATTGATGAAAAATGTATTAAAAGAAGGGAAACAGCAAATTGATGATATTTACGGAAAAGGAACTGCTAAAAATCTAGGGAGAAGAATGAAACCCAAGCCTTTCATCTTCCAATCGGTTGAACAAATGGACGACAATGAAATCATTGCTGCCATAATCGACCATCCCCCTTACAAACGCGATTCGAAAATAACCATCGTTTCTTTGACAGACGCCAAAGAGCCTACGTCGAACAAAGGTTTATAGACAAGTTGTTCAGGTTGTGAACCGTCGAGAGAGTAGAAAAACACGATGGCAGGGTTTTGCTACTGAGCCACAATACTGCATAATTTGCTGCGCAAATTATGCAGTAAATTTATTTTGAATTTTGAAATACTGCATATTTTTTATACTTTTGCAGGCAGTAAAAATAAATATATATGAGAAAATTTGATTATTCGTTTCTAAAAAACTCATTATTGCCGACCAATTTGCTCGGTATAACCAATAGTATTGCCGAACTGAAAGCACTTGACAAAATCCGCAAGCGTGATTTTCAAGAGATTTTTACAAAATTAGAAAGCATAGCCAAAGTGCAGTCGGTCAAAGGCTCGAATGCCATTGAAAATATCATTACCACCGACAAGCGTATTGAGGAAATTGTTAATCAGTCGTCTGCCCCACTCAACCACAACGAACAGGAAATTGCAGGTTATCGTGATGCTCTGAACGCTATTCACAGCGAATTTGAAAATATTTCGCTTGACGAACAAACGATTTTAAATCTTCATTCCGTTTTGCTTTCTTTTACAGAAACAGGCGGTGGCAACTATAAAACTTCCGACAATGTGATTTTGGAAATTGACAGCGACGGCAATCGAAAAATAAGATTTATGCCCACAAAAGCAACTGCAACACAATCGGCTATGCAACAACTTGTATTTGCATTTATGGACGCAAACAGCGATAGCGGAATAAACAAATTACTTTTGATACCGTGTTTTATTCTTGATTTTTTATGTATTCACCCATTTTCTGACGGAAACGGAAGAATGTCCCGATTACTTTCTTTATTGCTTTTGTACAAAGCAGGTTTTGACGCAGGTAAATACATTTCTTTTGAAGAACAAATCAATAAAAACAAAAATGCTTATTACGAAGCATTGCGAAAATCTTCTGAAAATTGGGATAATAACTCGAATGACTATTTGCCTTTTATCGAAAATTTCATTTTTACACTACTCATTTGTTACAAAGAACTTGATAAACGTTTTGCCCTAATTCAATCGAAAAAAGTTTCAAAACGAGAACGAGTTGAGCAAACAATACTTAACAGTTTACTGCCACTCGGCAAGCGAGAAATCAATTATATTTTACCCGACATTTCGGCAACTACCATAGAAATAGTTGTTGCTCAAATGATTAAAAAAGGACAAATAAAAAAAATAGGGACATTTAAAGATGCAAAATATATCAAAAATTAACAAGAAGACAGTGCACTTTTCGCAAAGGAATTTTTGTTGCATTTCTTAAACGCTATGTTCCGAAAAATCAAAATATTTTGACTTTTCAGAACATTTTAGTAATTTTCTTCAAATGCAGAAAACAGCATATAAGGGTACTGATTTTATTTTGTTTTCAAAGCCAAAATTCTTTTTGGAAATGCGAATTGCATATTCCGATTTGTACTTTTCCATAAAAACTCCCAAACTTTTCGCTCTGTTACGCCTGCCTTTTTTTACTTCTATCGGCACTACTTTTCCGTCAAGTTGCAAAACAAAATCTACCTCTGCTTTACCTTCGCTTTGCCAATATGCCAAACGATAGTTTTTTGCTTTGAAACACTGTGCCACATAGTTTTCTGTCATCGCGCCAAGAAAAGTATTGTCGGTTTCGACAGGCGACAAAATGGTTTGTAACGGGATTTCGGAACGCAAAGTCAAAATACCAATATCGCCCATATACAGTTTGAAATTTATCAAATCCATATAGGCATTTATGGGGATAAGTCCATGTTCCAAGCGTTGGCATTTGAGTGTAATGTTTGCCAAATTAAGCCATTCGATTGCCTCGCCGAAAATGGTTGCCGTACCGCCTCGTTGCACCACCTTGTACTGAAATTTTGCGTTCTCTTTGGCAAGCTGTGCAGGAATAGAATCGTAACAGGCACGGATTTTAGTTCCTGTAGTCGTATTGGCATATTTTGTCATATAAACAATGAATTCATTATTTATTTCATTTTGAACAACTTGCACTTTCGAAAAATCTTCTGTTTTGATAAACGAATTCACAGCAGCAGGCATTCCGCCGATTATAAAATATTTCTGATACAATTCCAACGCGACATTATGCAACGCTTCAGGCATAGCCTCGTTGTTTGCGTAGTGATTTTTGATTTCTTCCGCCAATTTTTCATAACCCAATGCCCAAAGAAATTCCTCAAAGTCAAGCGAATAAAGACTAAATTCATTCACTTTGCCCACAGGAAATGAATATTTTTCGCGATTGATAGCCACCCCAAGCAAAGAGCCTGCCGCTACAATGTAATATTCAGGTGTTTGTTCGCAAAAATATTTCAGCGAGGTCAATGTTCTTTCACTTGCTTGAATTTCATCAAAGAAAATCAAAGTCTTTTCGGGAATAATTTCTTGACGTTTAGTGGATTCTATAAACTGAATAATCTTATGTGGCGACAATTCATTTTTGATAAAATTGCGCACAGCACTCTCAATTTCCATATTGAGATAAATTACATTCTCAAAATGTTCTTTACCAAACTCTTCCAAAATGTAAGTTTTGCCAACCTGACGTGCTCCATTTAAAATCAGAGGTTTGCGGTCTTCGCTATTTTTCCACTCAATTAATGAATTTATTATTTTTCGTTTCATGAGAAATTGGTTTACGAGTGCAAAATTACTAAAATGTTCTGAAAAGTCAAAATATTTTGATTTTTCGGAACATAGCGTTTAAGAAATGCAACAAAAATTCCTTTGCGAAAAAAGAGTTTTCTTTGTGGCTACTCCACAAAAATTTTCATAGGCAATTTGTCCGACAGAGTAACTTACTTTTCCGCCGCTTCCCGTAGCGTCTGCACCTGTCGCAAGAATGGTTTCCTGCGCCCAAACTCCTGTAAAACATCCCGTTAACAGAAGCATAATGATTAATTTTTTGTTTCTCATTTGAATACTGATTTTATTTGTTTTGACTAAGGGCAGAGTTACAACTGTCTTTTTATTTCACATATAACACAATACCAAGAGGGCAAAAACAATAATTCTTCCAAAAATCAGTTTAAAAAGAACACAAATGATTTTCGATGAATTGCAAGTATTCTGTTCCTCTGTTAATCTTTCTTTCGGCGATGCTGTTTTCCTGCAAAACAGCCAAGTTGAGTGATGCCGTAGGACATCAGGAACGGGGAGAATATTACGATGCCGCCCAGATTTACCGAAAAGTATATGGCAAAACATCTGCAAAAAAGACTCATCTGCGTGGGAGTATCGCTTTTCAGATAGGCGAATGTTACCGTAAGCTCAGTAATCCCAATCGCGCCCTCAGCGGATACACGAATGCGATTCGTTTTCAATATACCGACAGCACCGCCATTTTGTACAAAGCGCAAATGTTGCATCAATTGGGACGGTATGCCGAAGCCGCCAAAATTTACAAAGATTTTTTGACCTTAGTTTCCAATCATTCTCTTGCCAAAAACGGATTGATAGGTTGTGAAATGGCACCCGAATGGAAGAAAAATCCTACCCGTCATACTGTCCGAAAAATGGACAAAATGAATTCGCGCGAGGGAGAATTTTCACCTATGCTTTACGGGGCGGCTTTTGACGAATTATATTTTTCTTCTTCGCGAAAAGAAGCCTTAGGCGATACGAAAAGCACTATTACAGGCATGAAAAACAACGATTTTTTTGTTGTTAAACAGGATGAAAAAAAACAATGGCTGAAACCGGAACATATCGAAAGCGGTCTGAATACCTCGATGGACGAAGGCTCTGCCTCTTTTTCTTTAGATGGCAGTCAGATGTATTACACTTATTGTCCGCAGGATTCGATGTCGGCATCTCAAACAGCCCTGATTTATGTATCGTCTCGTTCAGGGGCGGAATGGACTGCCGGACGAAAAGTTGAAATTTTCAAAGATTCCTTAGCTATGGCTGCCCATCCTGCTGTGGGCCCCGACGGGTATTTGTATTTTGTTTCCGATATTTCCGGCGGATATGGAGGAAAAGATATTTGGCGTATTCCGCTCGATGGTATTGGTGTGCTTTATCCTGAAAATTTGGGTCCGGAAATCAATACGCCGGGCGACGAAGTGTTTCCTTATATGCGTGCCGACAGCGTTCTGTTTTTTTCGTCCAACGGACACCCCGGTATGGGAGGATTGGATATTTTCAAAGCCACTCAATACAACGAGGGGTGGCGAGTCGAAAACATGAAATCGCCCATCAACAGCATGTCCGACGATTTCGGAATTACTTTTGCCGGTCGGAAAGAAACGGGTTTTTTTAGCAGTAACCGTAACGATGGTCGCGACCGTTTGTATTCGTTCGATCTACCCGGCATCTATGTTTCGGTCGAAGGATGGGTGCTCAACCGAGAGGAAGAAGAAATTGATGGCGCTACCGTGCGAATAGTGGGAAAAGACGGAACCAATCAGCGCATTTTTGTTCGCGCCGATGCCACTTACTCCATGGAAGTGGTTCCGGGAATGGATTATGTGATGATGGCAAGAGCTCCGGGTTATCTCAACCAAAAACAGATATTGAGCGTCCCTCCGGAAGGGAAAAGTGAAACCTATTATGTTGATTTTTACTTGGCATCCATTTCCAAGCCGGTACTGATCGAAGATATTTTTTACGATTTCAACAGAGCGACTTTACGACCGGAATCGAAGAAAGCGCTGAACGAACTCATTGCTTTACTCGAAGATAATCCGAACGTAACCATCGAATTATCCGCTCATACCGATCGTATCGGTTCCGATGCTTACAACGAGAGTCTTTCGCAACGCCGAGCGCAATCGGTGGTCGATTATTTAATTACTAACGGGATTACTGCCGACCGCCTTACCGCTAAAGGCTACGGCAAATCCGTACCTGTTACCGTATCCAAAAATATGAGAGAAAAATACGATTTTCTCCCCGAAGGACAAGAGTTGACCGCCGAGTTTATCGATACTCTGCATCCCACTCAGCAAGCGATTGCCGACCAAATCAACCGCCGCACCGAATTTCGCGTGCTTTCGACCAACTATCGGTTGATGTAGTTTGTTATCTGCTATTTTATTATTTACTTTGTACTCGTTAACTTTCATATCTGAAAATATGGAATGAAAGAAATATCCGATATGCTTACGATTTACACTTCTTCCGCAAACATAAAGCGATTGGAATTTGTTGCCAATTACTTGTTTAGTCGCGTATTGGGAACGGAATTTCAAATCGTTTCCGACCGAGGACTCTACCGGAAACAAGTCGGCATTTGCATCAACTATTCGGAAGAACCGATCAATCACGGATTGCAAATTTTTCCGCAAGGATTATTATCTGAAAAGGGAATCCGTCCTGTCCAAAACCTGCAAAAAAACAAATGGAACGGCTTGTTTTGTTTTTTCCACAACGGTCGAGGCGATATTCCATTCGATTTGTTCGCTGCTTCGTTTTACCTGCTTAGTCTGTACGAAGAATATTTGCCGACCCAATTGGATGAACACGGACGGTTCGACCATCGAAATTCGCTGTTGTTTCAAAACGATTGTCTCGAAACTCCCATCATCGACCGTTGGGCATATCAACTCAAAGAAACGTTGGAAAAATCCGGTTATTCCACTGCCGATTTTCGGTTGCGGAAATACCGCGCTATCAGCACTTACGATATTGATTATCCTTTTTTGTATCGCTATAAAGGCTTTATTAAAAACACAGGCGGATTGTTGCGAGATTGTTTCAAACAAAATTTTAAAGCCGTAAAAGAACGTATATCCGTGTTTTTCCACAGTTCGGAAGATCCGTATATGAAAGCCATCCGGTTTATCGAAAATATCGAGACGCAGGCTCAGCGCAGTTATTATTTATTTGTTTTGCTGGGGGAAAAGTGGGAGGATTATTATCGATATTTAAGGGAGTTAAGATCGGTTTTCATTGGGTTGCATCCTTCTTACAAGCCTTATAAGCCTCACGAGGCTTATAAGGCTTGTAAGAATTTGATAATCGAAAAAGAAACTCTTGAAAAAATCCTGCAACAACCCATCATTTTTTCTCGCCAACACTTTCTGCAAATGCGAACGCCCGATACTTTTCAAGCCTTACTGCAAACCGGCATTCGCGAAGATTTTACTTTGGCTTTTGCCAAAGCGCCCGGATTTCGTTCAGGGACAGCCATTCCTCATTTTTTCTATGATTTGCAAAAAGAAGAAATAACTCCATTATTGCTTCGCCCTACGGTGATGATGGATTCGACATTGATTTTTCACAAGGAACTCTCGCCAGAAGCGGCTTTGGAAAAGATTAAATCTCTGATTGACGCTTGTAAACAATCGGGTGGAGATTATTTGAGCCTGTGGCATAATTCCAATTTAGCCGGCTTGGAAGAAAACAATACATGGATTCGCGTGTTTATTGAATCGCATCGCTATGCAATATTCATGGAAAATCATTAACTTTGAGGCCACAAAAACAAATTATTCGTATGACTGTTCATAATTTAAGTGAGAATAACAGTATTCTCAATCAATTTCTTGCGGAAATTCGGGATGTGGATATCCACAACGACCGGATCCGCTTCCGAAAAAACATCGAACGAATCGGAGAAATCATGGCCTACGAAATCAGTAAATCGCTGAATTATGCAACTGTTTCGATACAAACGCCATTGGGGATATCCGATATTCCCTTAATTACAGACCAAGTGGTATTGGCAACGATTTTGCGAGCGGGATTGCCCTTTCATCAAGGATTTTTAGAAATTTTTGATAACGCGGAAAACGCATTTATATCGGCTTCGCGTAAGTATAACAACGACCATACAAGTTTTGAAATTGTGGTAGAATACTTGTCTTCGCCATCCATCGAAGGGAAAACGGTAGTGATCGCAGATCCTATGCTGGCTACCGGCGGTTCTTTGGATTTGGCTTACCGTGCATTGTTGAAACGGGGCGAACCGGCAAAAGTGCACGTGGCTTGTATTATTGCCAGCCGAAAAGGGATAGAAGTTACTCAAACTCTTTTCCCGAAAGGAAAAACCACGATTTGGACGGCAGCCATTGATCCGGATTTGAACGACAAAGCATACATTGTTCCCGGATTGGGCGATGCCGGCGATTTGGCTTATGGGGAAAAAATATAATATGGAAGAATACAACATACATTCCTATCAGCTAAACGACAAGGAGAGAGAATTTGAAAATGCCTTGCGTCCTTTGTCTTTCATGGGTTTCAGCGGTCAGGAGAAAATCGTTGAAAACCTGAAAATTTTTGTGCAAGCCGCCCGTATGCGCTCCGAAGCTCTCGACCATGTGTTATTGCACGGTCCCCCGGGCTTGGGCAAAACAACGCTCTCCAATATTATTGCCAACGAATTGAATGTGGGGTTCAAAATCACTTCCGGTCCGGTGTTGGATAAGCCCGGCGATTTGGCAGGAGTGCTTACTTCCCTGCAACGAAACGATGTGCTTTTTATCGACGAGATTCACCGTTTGAGTCCGGTAGTGGAGGAATATCTCTACTCGGCAATGGAAGATTACCGGATTGATATTATGATTGATAAAGGTCCCAGTGCCCGTTCCATTCAAATCGACCTGGAACCGTTTACGTTGGTCGGGGCAACTACCCGAAGCGGTTTGCTGACTTCGCCCTTGCGTGCACGTTTCGGCATCAATCTGCATTTGGAATATTACGATGCAGAAACATTGACGGCCATTGTCAAACGTTCGGCATCTATTCTCAACATTCCCTGCGATGAGAATGCTGCAGTCGAAATTGCTTCCCGAAGCAGAGGGACTCCCCGTATCTGCAACGCTTTGCTTCGTCGGGTGCGCGATTTCGCCCAAGTGAAAGGCACCGGAAAAATCGACAAAGCCATTGCCTGTTTTGCATTGGAAGCGTTGAACATCGACAAATACGGTTTAGACGAAATTGATAACAAAATTCTGTTGACCATCATCGACAAATTCAACGGTGGCCCCGTGGGGTTGACAACCATTTCCACCGCTCTCGGCGAAGATGCCGGAACCATCGAAGAAGTTTACGAGCCTTTCCTTATCAAAGAAGGATTCATTAAGCGAACGCCACGAGGACGGGAGGTTACACCTCTGGCTTATTCGCATTTAGGACGAAGCCGAACGGGACAACAAAGTGTTATAAATTATTATAGTTGATTTCATACGTTACCTCTGCCGATTAACCACAAACTTACAATATTTTCAAGGAAGAATACAAAAAAGTGCCGCCGCCGCGTGGCGGGCGATTAAATAACTTTAATCTCTCGGCTCTTAATCCAACCTACATTCCCGTCGGCGGTTTCTATTTCGCTCCATTCGCCTAAGTGATTGGTAACCTTTACTTTCGTTCCTTCGTGCAGAATAAACAAATCGGTTCCGCTGTTGTCCGGTGCGCTTTTGATGGTGGTGGCAGGAGAAAAGATAATAGCGGTGGTGCGATGTGTCAGCTTCTTTTTTTGACTGTAAGCAAAAACATTGGCGGCAAGGCAAGTCACTAATAATACCAAACCAACGAAAAAACCAATTTTTTTCAGCGTGATTCTGCGCGAGAAAAAGAACAAAAACAGGCAGGCAATCAACAAAAAGAAGTTGACAATGGCGATGTAACTCCACTGATCGGTACTAAACCAATTTTGCATAGCGTTGTAAATCTCGGCTAAGAAAAATTTGCCTACCTGTTCGATTCTATCCACCGTTTTCAATCGGGCGATTTCCAAGTTGAAACGGATATCACGATTGCCCGGATCCAACAGCAAGGCACGCTCATAGTTGAGAATAGCCGGTGCTACTTTATTCAGCCGGTAATAAGCGTTTCCCAGATTGTAATAGACAGTAGCTGAGACCCCGTTCTCGTGAAGAGCAGTTTCGTAGATTTGGACTGCCTGTTCATAATCTTTTGCCGTATAAGCCGCATTGGCTTCCTCAACAACTGTTTGTGCCGAAAGACAAGAAACCGCCGACAGAAGTAATAATATCATTGTAATCCGTTTCATAACTATATCCTCTCCATTTGATTAATTGCATCTACTGTTTGTGCGTAAAGTTCGTCCATCGCATCGTGTCTTTGTGACGGGGCAAAGCGTGCAAATTCTGCCGTATTGAGAATGTCGATAAACGACCGTATCAACAATTCGCTCACGCCATAGCGGATTAATTCTGTCTCGACATTATCTTTCGTTAGATTGACCACGGGAATATTCAGTTTATCACTCAAATAACCCCAAACTGCTTTCAGGGTTTCGTCGTAGAACGGTTCCCGTTGGTTGACTTTCAAGTATTGATTTGCCAATTTCAAGCGCTTGGAAGCCACTTTGTTGGCTTTTTTTGTTCGCATCAAAGCAATATTGGCATTTTGCGCGACCTGTTTGCGATAGATGATAAAGAGAACAACGAATATCAGTAGGGGCACCCAATAACACACCCAATATCTCCACGTCCCAAAGAAGAAATTTCCTTTATGAAATTTAAATTCAGTTCTAATGTGCCGAATGTCTTGTCCTACAAAGCGAATATTTTCTTTATTCGCGCCTGAAACAACGGTAGCAGAACTTTCACCCACCCCAGGTGCTACCTGTAAATTATATTCAGGAGTCGATACTATTTTATAACTTCCTGTACTTACATCAAAAAAAGAGAATTGCACGGCTGGAATTGTAAAATCGCCGGCATAACGCGGAACAGCATAATATTCGATCGTTTTGGATCCGCTAACCCCTGCAGTTGTAACCCGCGAATTAACATCTATTTTAGGATCATAAACTTCAAAAGTATTTGGGAAAATAACTTCGGGATTTTTAACCATTTTAATATTTCCATTGCCTGAAATAGTGATTTTGATAGTAACCGGCTCATTGGCTTTCAGAGTAGTGGTACTGATGGAGGATATCATTTTATAATCGCCTACTGCTCCGGAAAAAGAGGCCGGTTTGCCTGCAGGTAGGCCTTTAACGTCAATTGCTACCGCATTCGAGTTTAATGGTTTTTTTACATTGGAATAAGTATCGAAGAAGTCGTCGAAGAAACTGCGCGGTCGTTGCGATTGATTACGCATTCTGACATTAACATCGAATTTTCCCTGTCCGATAGTGATTTTGCCGGATCTTTGCGGGTACAGAATGGTCTGTTTCAATACTACCGTACGATAATTTCGCCCTTGATAATTTTCCAAACTCATTTGTTTGCTTTCGGGAAGTTCAATTTCCTGCGCGATAAATCCTTCAAATTCGGGAAATTTAACATTGTCGAAACCGGTTACATCAACGGTTGTATAAAGTTTGAAAGTAACTAAAAATCCTTCATTTTCGTAAACCGACGATTTGGATACGCTCATCCGGATAAATATGTCTTCGCTCGACACCTGGGTATTGCCTCCCTGATTGGTTTGTTGCTGGGTTGTTTGCGTATTGGCGGCGGCAGCGGCAGCAGATTGATCTTGCGGCAAAACATTGACTTTCAATTCATTAGATTTATATTCGCTGTTGCCCACTTGAATGGTTGCGGCAGGAATTGTATATTCTCCCTCTTTCTCTGCTATCAGGACATAGGTATAAACTTCGTTGCGTTGAGTAGAGGCGGTGCCATTTATAATGTTGGTAGAAGTACTTTGTTGCGAAAGCGTTGGACCATAAAGTACCGTAAAGTCGCTTGTTTCCGCCAAACGCAAATCTTTTCCCCGATCTCCCGATGTGGTCAGGGTATAACTCACGCGAAATTGCTCTTTTACAACCACTGCCCGTGGCGCTGTTCCTTTGAACGAAATTTGCGCCCATCCGCTCAACGGTATCAATAACAGCCAAATAACTATCTTGTATTTCATAATTGACTATGTCGATTGTTTCACAATTCTACCCTCTACCAATTTTTATCCGTTTTTCGTTGTCTTTGTTGCTGCATTTGCTGCTGCTTTACCTTTTCCTGCGTGTTTTTTTCTTCCTGCATCATGGCGTCTAATATCTGTTCGGCGTTTTGCCGGCTCATCTCGTCGGAATTTTGTTGTTGCTGGTCTTGCTGTTGGTCTTGTTGCTGATCTTGATTTTGATTCTGTTGCTGGTTCTGCTGCTGTTGCTGATCTTGTTGTTGCTGCTGTTGATCATCGTCTTGATTCTCATTATCCTGCAGCATTTTTTGCGCCAAGGCTAAATTGTAACGGGTTTCTTCGTCTTTCGGATTATTACGCAAAGCATTTTTATAAGCTTCAATACTGTGGCGTAATGCCTCGTTATTCACATTTCCCTGTCCGTCTTTTGCCGAAGCCAGAAAAATGTTTCCGATATTGTGCCATGCCATCGCCAACTTGGATTTATCGGTTTCGTTTCCAATTACCGCCTTGTACTGTTCCAACGATTCTTGCGCTTTCGTTTGCCGATATAGGGCATTTCCCAGATTGTAGGCGGCTTCCGGCGAGCGGGCATTATTTTCTAACGCCCGACGATAACTCACTTCGGCATCCACGTACTTTTCCTGTTTATATTCTTTATTTCCCTCCCGGATGTTTTTCCGAACCTGTTTTTGGGCGGATGCCGAAAAGACAAAACTCACAATAAAAACACTTGTTATTATTCCCGTTTTTATCATTTTATGAAAACAATTTAATTTTACTCAAAATCCGGTTTTTCCGATCCAAAATAAAAAATTCGATAATCAATAGGAACAACAAAATCCAAGCCGGAATGGCGTATTTTTCGTCATACGAAGAATAGACTTTACTTTCAACTTCCGATTTAGTTTTTTTGTCTAATTCCTTTTGCAGTGCTTTGAGTGCATTATTGGTATTGTCCACACGAACGTATATTCCTTTTCCTGCTACCGCAATGTCCTGCGCCGTTTTTTCATCCAATTTGGTAAGTATCATATTACCGTCTTTGTCTTTCAAATAGCCGTTGGCAGTAGGAATAGGATTGCCTTGCGGCGAACCCACTCCCAACACATTGACGGTAATACCTCTTTTGGCTGCTTCTTCTGCTGTCGATACCGCATTGTCCTGATGGTCTTCGCCGTCGGTAATGAGAACGATTGTTTTTTCCGTACTTTCGTTAGGCGAAAACGATTTCATGGCTAAATTGATAGCAGAACCGATAGCCGTTCCCTGTGCAGACACCATCGCCGGATTGATCGACGACAAGAACATTTTGGCGGAGATATAATCCGACGTAATAGGCAATTGCACATAAGCGTCTCCTGCAAAGACGATTAATCCAATTTTATCGTTATCCAGATTGTCCACCAAACGGGATAAAATTTGTTTGGCTTTACCCAGGCGAGTGGGACTGACATCGGTCGATAGCATGGAATTGGAAACGTCCAAACAAATTATTACCTCAATGCCTTGCTTTTTTACGGTTTCCAATTTAGACCCAAACTGCGGGCCTGCAATGGTTAATGCAAACAGTCCGCTACATATCCATAAAATCCAAAATTTGAGGTGATATTTTCTCAGGGCTACTTCGGGCATCAGCGAGCGAAGCAGTTGCATTTCTCCAAAACGTTTCAAGGCTCTTTTTTTACTTCTCATGTAGAAAATAAAAAGAACCAGCAATACGGGCAAAACCAGCAGTAAATACAAATATTCCGGATGTTCGAATCTAAACATAATTTATTCTTTTATGGAACATTTTTCAACACAGTATATCGCAACAAGAGTTCAAATAAAAAGAGGAAGAAAGCCCAAAAGACAAATATCCGGTATTCTTCATACTTTTTACTGTACTCCTGTACATTCAATTTTGTTTTTTCCAATTGGTCGATTTCGCGGTAAATTTCCTTCAGCGCGGCAGTATTGGTTGCCCGAAAATACAACCCTCCGGTCATTTGTGCAATTTTTATCAGTGTAGGTTCATCAATATCTGTAGGCATATTTTGATATTGGATACCGTAAGAAGTTTGATAGGGATAAGGTGCCATTCCTTTGGTTCCCACTCCTACCGTATATGCCCGAATATTATATGCTTTTGCTATTTCGGCGGCGGTTACGGGGGCTATTTCGCCGCGATTATTCACTCCGTCTGTCAACAGGATGATGACTTTCGATTTTGCCCGACTTTCTCTCAAGCGGCTTACTGAAGTGGCCAAACCGTGACCGATAGCAGTTCCGTCTTCGATCATACCGCAACGGATATCTTTCAGCAAGTTGAGCAAAACCGCATGGTCGGTAGTGAGCGGGCACTGCGTAAAACTCTCGGCGGAAAAAACAACCAAGCCGATATTGTCGGTCGGGCGTCCGTTGATGAACGATGCGGCAACCTCTTTAGCGGCTTCTATCCGATTGGGTTTCAGGTCTTCTGCCAGCATGGAAGAGGAAATGTCCACCGCCAGCACAATGTCGATACCTTCGGTTGTGGTGGTATTCCAGCGATTGGTGGTTTGTGGGCGGGCTAATGCGATGATTATCAACGCAAGGGCAGCCATTCGCAAGACGAAGGGCAGATGCCGGAGATAAATTTTGTAAGTCTTTGGTGCTTTTTGAAACCCTTCCGACGATGAGAGGCGGAGGCTGGCTTGCGCTTGCCGTTGCTTCCAGATATACCAGCCGATCATTGGGAGGAGTAGAAGCAGTAAATAGAGATATGTTGAGTGTGCGAAAACCATCTATGAAATTATAAATTATGAATCCGTTTCTTCTTCTTTTTCTTCGGGAATTTGTACCGGTACAGTGTTATTAACAAACATATAGGCATTCATCAGGCTCAATTCGTTTTCATCCGGAAGCGGATGATATTTGGCGAATTTGGCCAAATCGGCTAAGAGGAGCAATTGTTTCAGCCGTTGGAAAACCGGGTCGACTTCACTTCTTCCTTGAATCATTTGCAGGATTTGACCGGAAGTCATTTCCATGGCATTGATACCGAAACGTTCGTCGATGTAATTCCGTATCACATCCGTCAGTCGCGAATGATATTCCTTATCTTTTCCCTGTTGCCACAATTTTTCACTTTTGATATTGTCTAAAGCTTGCAAAGCCCGTACATGCGGTGGGAGTTGCGGTTCGTCCTTCAGAGCAGGCAACCACGGCAGTTTTTTCTTTTTCCGGGAAATCAAGTACATAATTACCAGGATTAGAATACAAACGACCAAAATAATCCAGAAAACAGCGGCATAATCCGCCAATACGAAAGCCGGTTTCCAAATATCTTTGATATCGTAAAAATTGCCGGACTCGGTATCTACCTGCAAAGTGGAAACTTTCAACGCCAGTTGATTGGAATAGAATGTATCTACTCCGGCAATGACCTTGAAAGGAGGAAGCATGTAAAGAGCGGAATCGAATGAGGTAATCAAATAGTCGTAACGGATTTGCATCCGATTATTGCCGAGGTCGATAGTGTCGAGTTTACTAACCTCCAATACTTCCACACCTCGCATCAATGTGTCTGTGATGAAAGGCAATTGCAACAGACAGTCTTTGTTGGATGCGATTTCCAAACGGAGGCGGGTTTGTTCGCCGATTCGGATTTGTGCCGAATCTACCGAAGCCTTGATCACCGTTTGTTGTGCCCAAAGAGAATGGCTTAGCAGGGTGAAAAATATGATTGTTTTTACTTTCATGCTCTTTTATGAAATAAATCCATCAATGCTTTTACGTAATCGTCGTCGGTACGAATGGATACCGAATCGACACGGCTTTTCTGGAAAGCATTCTGCATTTCCGTTTGTCGATGTTGCCACCAATGCCGGTATGCTTGCCTTACCCGAAGCGATGAAGTGTCCACCCAACTTTCTTTTTCCGATTCGGCATCTTTCATTTTCATTAATCCTACGTTGGGGATTTCTGTTTCACGCTCATCGAAAACCTGAATGGCTACGATGTCGTGTTTCCGGTTGGCAATCGTTAGCGGATGTTGATAATCGTGCCGGTCGATGAAATCCGAAATCACAAAAGCCGTGCAGCGTTTTTTGATGGCATTGGTCAGATATTGCAATACTTGCCCAATGTCGGTTTTTTTATCCACTGGCTGAAAATCAATCAGTTCTCGAATAATATAGAGAATATGTTTTTTCCCTTTCTGCGGCGGAATGAATTTTTCGATTTTGTCGGAAAAGAAGATGACTCCGATTTTATCGTTGTTTTGGATAGCGGAAAAAGCCAGCGTAGCGGCAATTTCTGTTACCATATCTTTTTTCATCGCTCCGTGTGTTCCAAAATCTTTACTGCCTGACACATCAATCAACAACATTACGGTCAATTCCCGTTCTTCTTCAAATACTTTGATATAGGGTTTGGAATAGCGCGCCGTAACATTCCAGTCGATGTCGCGAATATCGTCCCCAAATTCATATTCTCTTACTTCGGAAAATGCCATACCCCTTCCTTTGAAAGCCGAATGGTATTGGCCTGCAAAAATATTCCGCGACAAACCACGAGTTTTGATTTCTATTTGCCGGACTTTTTTGAGTAATTCGCTTGTTTCCATTTCATCAGTGGAAAATGGAAAGTGGAAAGTGAAGAATTACAGAATTAATTTTCAACTTTCAACTTTCAACTATTAAGGAACTTCAACTTTATTTAGAATTTCGCTGATGATTTCCTCCGGTGTGAGATTATTGGCTTCCGCCTCGTAACTCAAACCGATGCGATGACGCATTACATCGAAACAAACGGCGCGAATATCTTCGGGAATCACATAAGCGCGATGTTTGATAAAAGCATAAGCGCGCGCTGCTAAAGCCAAATTGATGCTGGCGCGTGGTGAAGCGCCGAACGAAATCATGTTTTTCAGATTACCCAATCCGTGTTCTTCGGGGAAACGGGTAGAAAAGACAATATCAACGATATATTTTTCGATTTTTTCGTCCAAATACACTTCGCGTACTACTTTTCGGGCTTCGAGTATTTCTTCCTTTTTCAAGACGGGCTTCATCTGCACTGTTTCACCGGATATGTTTTGGCGGATAATCAACTTTTCTTCTTCTTTTTTTGGATAGTTGATAACCACTTTCAACATAAAACGATCGACTTGCGCTTCGGGCAAAGGATAAGTTCCTTCCTGTTCGATAGGGTTTTGAGTTGCCATAACTAAGAATGGCTCCGGCAACAGATAAGTCTGCTCGCCAATTGTTACCTGACGCTCCTGCATCCCTTCGAGCAAGGCACTCTGCACTTTTGCCGGTGCGCGGTTGATTTCATCGGCCAAAATAAAATTGGCGAAAATGGGGCCTTTCTTTACTAAAAACTCCTCGTTTTTTTGGCTGTAAATCATGGTTCCGATCACATCGGCCGGCAACAAATCGGGAGTAAACTGTATCCGGCTGTATTTGGCATCAATCAGCGAAGCCAGTGTTTTGATTGCCAAGGTTTTTGCCAAACCCGGAACGCCTTCCAGCAAAATATGTCCATCCGATAACAAACCTATCAACAACGATTCTACCAAATGCTTCTGTCCAACAATCACCTGATCCATTCCTTTGACAATCAGGTTGACGAAGTTGCTTTTGTTTTCAATTTTATCGCTTAAAGCGCGAAGATCCACTATTTCATTCATATTCGTTATAATTGTTTTTCGGGTGCAAAAATAAACAGGTTCTTCTTTTTATAAAAGAGCCTTCAGGTTAAAAAAAATTAATAATTACATAAATTTGTTGTTATACTCTTCTTGTAATAAAGCGGCTTTTTGCACCGAAGCCGGATTATTTTTGTCAATCCCGTATTTTTCGGCAGGCGGAATCTTAATTACCGTTCCTGCGGGAACAACATTCGGATCTTTAATAATGGCTTTATTTTCTTCATACAAGTATACCCAGAAAACCCTGTTCCCATATTCCCTTCGTGCAACCTGTGCGAGCCATTCGTCTTTTCCTATGGTATGCGTCTTTGTCGAAACTGTTTTTTCGACCGCGACCGGTTGTGTCTTTGTGCTTTCCTTTACGGGCTGTTCACTTTCTTTGGCAGGCGTCTTTGTCGGCACTGCCTTTTCGACCGTGGCCGGTTGTGCTCTCGGACTTTCTTCTGCAATACTGTCTTCCGCAATTTTTACTATACTGTCTTCTACAACCTTCTTATCCTGAACGATGGCTGGAGGATAAGTCTCCTTGCTAACATTCGACCAAAAATCGCGTTTATCTAAAAGGAATATATAACTAAACGCTCCTAATCCAAGTAATATTACCAACAGCACGAAAAACAGATTGGCTATCCATCTTCTTCTCCTTCGCCTTCTACGACGAGGATGATGATATATGTTGGGCGGAGAATAGTGTGCTTTATTCGGCGTGGTTATATCCTCCAATTCAACAGAATCAAAGAGAGCAAAGGGTTCATTTATTGCCTGAGCTAAACTATTGTCGGGCACAAAGTTGATTTTGTAATGCGCCGGAATTGTCATCCGATTGCCGGTTGCAACATCCACACTTTCACGTTGACTAACTGCCAATCGTTTGAAGGTTCCAAAGTCTTTGATTCGAACGGATTCCTCCTTCAAAAGGGTTTCTTGAATAGTTTCTGCCAATTTTTTAAGAAAACGTTCCGCATCTTTTACGTCGATAGCTGATTTTTCGGCTATCTGAGCAGCCAAATCCTGCAAGTTTATTTTTTCATTCATATTTGCACTCCTTTCAATTTATCTTTCAGTACATTAGACATTTTAAATTTAATCACTAATTTAGGTGGAATCAACATTCGTTTTCCCGACGACGGGTGGACGCTGATTCTTTCTTCTCTTTTCTTTACTTCAAGGGTTCCAAAGTTATTGAAAAAAACTGGATTGTTCTTCAATAATTCGGCCGTAACGACACTCACCATATCTTCCAATCGTTGGGCGGTTTCCGTTTTCGACAACGAAAGTTTTTGTGCCAATAAAGATGTTAATTCTGTTGTATTCATATATTGTGTTATTAATTTATCGATAGACTTCCCAGTAAATCATACGACTGTGTATTTGTTATGCGAATGGGATAAAATTCGCCTGTTTTTAACGATGTGTTTTTATCAATCAATATTTCCGGATCCACTTCCGGAGAGTCGTATTCGCTTCGTCCGACATAAAAATCAGCCTCTTCCCGATCAATGATCGTTTTCAAGGTTTGACCGATTTTGTTTTCATTTATTTTCGTAGCGATAGATTCTTGCAAGTACATCAATTCGTCGAAACGCTGTTGCTGGGTTGTTGTACTTACCCAGTCGTTATAATGTTGGGCTGCATACGTTCCTTCCTCTTCCGAATAGATAAATGCCCCCAATCGTTCGAACTGCATTTCATGGACGAAATCCAACAATTCGGCAAATTCTTCGGAAGTTTCGCCGGGGTAACCAACCATCATAGTGGTACGCAAATGAATACCCGGCACTTCTTCCCGAATGGTTTTAAGTAATTGGATGGTTTCCCTTTGTGTAATGTTCCGCCGCATCCGTTTCAGCACTGCATCGCTGCCGTGTTGCAAAGCGATATCCAAATAGTTGCAAATGTTATTGCGCTCACGCATTACCGGCAATATATCCAGCGGGAAATTAGCGGGATAGGCATAATGCAGACGTATCCACTCTACTCCTTCGATATCAGCGATTCTCTGGAGCAGTTCGGATAGGCTGTATTTGTTGTATAAATCTTTACCGTAATACGTTAAGTCCTGCGCGATTAACTGAAACTCTTTCACGCCTTGTTTAACCAACCATCGAACTTCATTTTCTATCGTTTCAATTCCCTTCGATTGATAGTTGCCGGTAATCAGCGGTATAGAACAAAAAGCACAGGTGCGGTTGCACCCTTCTGCAATTTTCAGATAGGCGTAATGCGAAGGCGTGGTAAGCATGCGTTCGTTGGACAATTCCGGGTAATAGGATTTCCCCAAATCGGCAAGGAGTTGTTTCCATTCGAATTTGCCGTAAAACCGATCTACTTCGGGTATCAATGTTTTCAGTTCATCGCGGTAACGTTCGGAAAGGCATCCCATCACAAACAGTTGGTTGATTTGTCGCTGCTTCCGCGCTTTGGCAAAACTCAATACCATATCTATGGATTCTTCTTTGGCATCGCCGATAAAACCGCAAGTATTAATAACAACAATATCACCTGCCGTTTCTGCCGGATCGTGTGCCACAACATAACCATTAGCAGTAAACTGGCGCATAAGAATTTCCGAATCGACCAAATTCTTGGAGCAGCCCAGAGTAATGATATCTATTTTATTTTTTTTCATCAATCGCCAAATAGAGAATCAACAAATGCTTTTTTTCTAAAAATCTGCAAATCTTCCAACCCTTCGCCGATACCGATATATTTGACCGGTATTTGCAATTGGTCGGATATACCGATTACCACACCGCCTTTGGCTGTGCCATCCAACTTAGTTATTGCCAAAGCAGTAATCTCGGTAGCCCTGGCAAATTCTTTCGCTTGATTATAGGCGTTTTGTCCGGTAGATCCGTCTAAAATCAGTAAAACTTCGTGAGGAGCCCCCGGAACCACTTTTTTCATTACATTTTTGATTTTGGTCAATTCGTTCATCAAATTGACCTTATTGTGAAGTCGTCCGGCTGTGTCGATAATTACCACATCGGCATTGTTAGCGACAGCCGAACTCAAGGTGTCGTAAGCCACAGAAGCCGGATCGGAGCCCATTTTTTGCTTCACAACAGGAACTCCCACCCGTTCGCCCCAAATGGTTAACTGTTCGACCGCAGCAGCACGAAACGTATCGGCAGCACCCAGATATACTTTTTTACCTGCTTTCTTAAAATGATAAGCCAGCTTGCCGATGGTAGTCGTTTTTCCAACTCCATTTACGCCCACCACCATAACGACGTAAGGTTTCTTGCCGACCGGCGTTTCAAAATCTTCGAGCTCTTCCACTTTATTATCCTGCAGCATGGCGGCGATTTCTTCCCGTAAGATGACTGTAAGTTCGTTGGTGTTTAAATATTTATCCCTTGCAATCCGGTCTTCGATCCGTCCGATAACTTTGAGGGTGGTTTCGACACCTACATCCGAAGTAACCAATACTTCTTCGAGATTGTCGAGAACATCCTCATCTACTTTCGATTTTCCGGCAACTGCACGCGCAATCTTGTCGAACACACTTTCTTTGGTTTTCGACAAGCCCTTATCCAGATTTTCTTTTTTGTCCTTTGCAAGGAAGTTAAAAAGACTCATATTCTATAAATTGTAATTTTGACAAATGTAGAAAAAAAATCGTGCGGCGATTTAATCATTATAAGTCGGCAAATCGGAATACGCTTTGGAATAACGCAACATTTGTTCGGAATAACTTTCCGTATAAGAAACTTTAATGTCTTTCACATTTCCTTTACGGTCTTTTACCACTTCATACACCGGATTGACAAAGCCTCTGTAAGGAGCAATTCCCAATTTATCGTAGCGTTCCCGAATTTCCGCATGCAATACCGGATCGATCCGGACGGCATATTTTTCGATTAATGCCTGTGCGTTCTTGAAATCGCCCTCCGATTTTATCCGTTGGATTTCGGCCAACAATTGTCCAAATAAATCGCGCAGTTTCACATAATCGTTGATTACGACGTATGTTTTATCCCCTTCTTTTATCAATTCCACCGTTTGGTCTTTTTGTCCGTGTTCCAATACCCAACGACTCACCAGAGCGCGGTTGCGCATGTGGGCTTGTTCGATATTTTTGCCTAATTCGATGCGTGACAGTTGCGTCATCAAACCATTCATCATGTACTTGTAATATTGGGCCTTGTAAGCATCCGGATTATCGAGGATGCCCAGTTCCAACAGTTTTGGATCGCCCAAATAATACAGACCAAACAAATCGGCGCGAGCTTCTTCGATGGGAGAACTGTACACTTTAAGCGCTTCGCGATCCACTCCGGGCAATAATTGTCCGGAACCATGCCCCAGACATTCGTGGAAATCAGTGTGCAGATTATCGATTTGTGCGCCGTATTTTTTTATCAGTTCCTTTGTTTCGGCACTGTAAACAAATTCTTCGAGGAATCCGTTTCCGGCAGCCGCTTTATCGTAGGCTTCTGTAATATTGGTAATGGTAACCGATTTTGAACCGACATCTTTTCGTATCCAATCCGCATTTGGCAAGTTGATGCCGATAGGAGTAGCCGGATAACAATCACCGCCCAATATCGCTGCCGTAATCGCTTTGAAAGAAACGCCTTTCACTTCTTTTTTCTTGAAACGCGGGTCGATCGGCGAATGATCCTCAAACCATTGCGCATTGTCGCCGAGAATCTTGGCCATGGCTTCCACACGCAAGTCCTTAAAATTGACTAACGACTCCCAACTGCCTTTAATACCCAGCGCATCGCCGTAAGTTTCGGTAAATCCGTTGACAAAATCCACGAACGAGTCTGTATCGCGTACCCAGGCGATCGAATATTCGTCAAATATTTTCAAATCACCTGTTTTGTAATATTTTACTAACAAATCGATTACAAGTTTTTGTTGATCATTTTCGGCGTATTTCATCGCCTCCTCCAGCCAATAGACAACTTTTTCGAGAGATGTTGAATATAAACCGCCTATTTTATAGACTTCTTCCACCAATTGTCCGTTCTTTCTTACCAAACGACTGTTTAATCCAAAGGAAATCGGAGTGTTGTCGTTCGGGTCTTTCATCGCGCCGTAAAAAGTTTCTACTTCTTTTTGAGTAACGCCTTCGCCGTAATAGTTGTTGGCAGAAGCGAGGATAACGTCTGTTCCGCTATCTTGATTAACTCTTTTGCCATACTCTTCCGGATCGAAAATAACCGGCATAATTTCTGCTAAGAAAATATCCACACTTTGTTCTTCCCGTGTCGGAATTAACGATGCATCTAACGAGTTCACAGCCTCCACAAAAAACACTTCGGAAAATCCGGGCACAAATTTTTCTGCCCCGTAATGGTGATGAATTCCATTGGCAAACCAGACCCGTTTCAGATAAAGGACAAGTTGTTCGTAATCCGGAGTGGTTTTGTCCCCTTCATAATTTTCATAAATCGCTTCCAACGTTCGGCGAATAGCCAGATTGTAACGATTGTTTTGGTCGAACAAAATGTCGCGACCATGCAAAGCCGCCTCCGACAGGCAATAAACGAACTGTTTTTGATTCAGGGAAAGATTATCCCAATCCACTACTTGATAACGAAGAATCGCTAAATCGGCAAACTGTTCAACGTTGTAGTTGAATGCAGATTCCGTTTCTTTCTTCTCGCATGAGCATAACAACAAGACTGTCATCATAATAAAAAATGTCTGTTTCATATTTGTATCATTTATATAATTTACAATTAAATTATCAAACTATGCCCCGTCATTTCTTCCGGTTGTTTTAATCCGAGAATATGCAAAATACTCGGTGCCACATCCGCCAGTTTTCCGTTTTCAACACGTGCATTTTTATTTTCCGACACAAAAATAAAAGGAACCGGATTCAAAGAATGGGCGGTATTGGGTGTATCATCATCATTCAACGCATAATCCGCATTTCCATGGTCGGCAATGATGATGGTTTTGTACCCATTGGTTTTTGCTGTTTCGATTGTCTCTTTCAAACAAGCGTCAACGGCTACGACGGCTTTTTCGATGGCTTCATACACGCCGGTATGACCCACCATATCGCCGTTGGCATAATTTACCACAATAAAATCAAATTTTTGGGTTTTGATTGCATCAACCAATTGATCTTTCACTCCGTAGGCCGACATTTCCGGTTTCAAATCGTAAGTCGCCACTTTGGGAGAAGCCACTAAAATGCGTTCTTCGCCTTCGTAGGGAGTTTCGCGACCGCCATTGAAAAAGAAAGTGACATGTGCGTATTTTTCAGTTTCCGCAATATGCAATTGTTTAAGACCCTGTTTGGAAAGATATTCGCCCAGCGTATTATCCACGTTGTCCTTATCAAACAGGATGTGTACATTATTGAAAGTCGGGTCATAAGGAGTCATCGTAAAATAGTGTAGTGGAATGGTCTGCATTCCCTCTTCCGGCATATTCTTTTGCGTAAGGACAATTGTAAGTTCCTTCGCACGGTCGTTCCGGAAATTGAAGAAAATAACGACATCGCCCTCTTCGATTACAGCAAGCGGTTTGCCGTCTTCGACACAAATGATGGGTTTGATGAATTCGTCGGTCACACCATATATATAGGATTGTTTTACCGCATCCATCGGATTTTCGGCAGGCGTTCCGATGCCGTTCACCAATAAGTCGTAAGCCACTTTGATGCGCTCCCACCGTTTGTCGCGATCCATAGCATAATACCGCCCAATAACGGAAGCAATTTTTCCGGTCGATTGTTTCAAGTGATTTTCCAGTTCACGAATAAATCCGACACCACCTTTGGGGTCGGTGTCGCGGCCATCCATAAAACAGTGTACGAAAGTTTTATCCACGCCGTACACTTTGCTGATATCTGTCAATTTGAATAAATGTTCCATCGAACTGTGTACACCGCCATCGGAAACCAGTCCCATCAGATGAATTTGTTTGTTATTTTCCTTTGCATAGGAATAGGCTCGTTTGATTTCCGGATTTTCGAGAATAGTGTTTTGACGGCACGCGATATTGATTTTTACCAAATCCTGATAAACCACACGTCCGGCACCGATGTTAAGATGTCCTACTTCCGAATTTCCCATCTGCCCGTCCGGTAAACCAACATCTTCGCCCGACGCCTGCAATTGAGAGTGAGGATAAGTTTTCAAAAGATAATCCCAATAAGGAGTTGGGGTGCTGTAAATGACATCCCGTCTGGTATGATTGCCCAATCCCCATCCATCAAGGATAACCAATAATGCCTTATCTTTTACCATGAATTTTCCGGGTTGAATTTCAGACAAAGGTAGTTATTTTTTTTGGATTGAAAAAACGTCTGCTACGGGATTTGTCTTTTCCCGATATTCTACGTAAATTTGCTACCGCAATGGAACTTAATAAAACTCCTCAGGCAGATTTGGAAAGTGAGCGTATCACTTTTTTCTTGCTGGGATTTACGGCAGTCCTGGCCGGTTTGTTTGTCTTACTGGAATGGAGCAGTGAAGATCGTTTGCCGCCGCCTGCGTGGGAAGGGTTTCCTCTTGTTGTCATTGAAAACGAATATACATACAATGAAATGCTGGTGGAAATCCCGATGAAAACTTCGGCGGAAATTCCGATAAAAGTTCCGATGGGAATATCGATGGAATCGGGAATAAAACCGGTGTTGCCTGTTGAAAAATTGCCGAATGTCGTATATGAAGACTATAATGTGGTAGAAGATGTTTCGGAGGAGAATATTCTGAAATTCGATTCGGAAGGAATATCGACGGTGCACTTATCGAAAGAATCCGCTCCCGAATTGTTTCGAAGAGAAGAACTGTCCGAAATTTTTACAGAAGTTGAAGTGATGCCGCAATATCCGGGCGGATATACCGCCATGAACCGGTTTTTGTTCAATAACTTAAAATATCCGGCTTCTGCTTCTGCCGGACGTATCGAGGGGCGTGTCTGGTGTTCGTTCGTTGTGAACAGAGATGGTTCTTTAGCCGACATTCGAATTGATCGAGGGGTTCACGTGTCGTTGGATCAGGAGGCTTTACGAGTGTTGGAAACAATGCCGAATTGGATGCCGGGAAATATTCGGGGTGTCCCCGTTCGAGTGAAAGTATATTTACCGATTGTGTTTAAATTATAATGTATGAAACAATGTTCGGCGTTAGCCAATTTTGAAGAAGCGTTAGTCTTGGTTACGCAGAAAATGGCGGAGATTCGTCATCCCAAACAGCCGGCAAGGTTGTATGAGCCAATCGCTTATCTATTAGCGATGAAAGGAAAAAAAATCCGTCCAGCACTTACTTTGCTGGCTTGTGATCTGTTCAATGGAAATGTACGCGATGCTGTTCCTGTAGCATTGGCATGGGAGATTTTTCATAATTTTACGTTGATGCACGACGACTTGATGGATAAATCGGAAATCCGCCGAGGACAACCGTCTGTACACAAAAAATGGGATGAGAACACAGCCATTCTTTCGGGCGATGCCATGTTGATACTTTCGTATAAGTATTTGGCGAAATCTCCCGAGAAATACCTCAAAATCTTATTGGATTTGTTTTCCACTACCGCTACCGAAATTTGCGAAGGTCAGGAGTGCGATATTCAATATGAAACCCGTTTAGATGTGCGGGAAGAAGAATATTTGAATATGATACGGCTGAAAACCGCTGTATTGCTGGGTGCCTGTATGAAATCGGGGGCTATTGTGGGGGAGGCAGACTCCAAAGATCAGGATTTGTTGTACGATTTCGGAATCAATTTGGGCATCGCTTTTCAAATACAAGATGACCTGTTGGATGTGTATGGCAAGGCTTCCGAATTTGGGAAACAAATCGGCGGCGATATTTTATGCAACAAAAAGACCTATTTATTCGTTAGTGCTTTGAATGAAGCGAACGAAAAAGACAAAAAAGATCTTTTGTATTGGATGAATATTCACGATCGGCCCGCAACTAAAATTCAGGCGGTAACAGAGTGTTACAATCGATTGAGAATAAAAGAAAAAGCCCGCAACCAGATGGAAGATTATTATAGAAAGGCTATCCATGCTTTGGACGAAGTAAATGTCCCATCGGATAAAAAGACCGTATTGAATGATTTGGCAAAAGAATTAATAAATCGTAAATCCTGAAAATATGCCTGCAAAAAAATTACCGGATACCGATGAAGAACGAATCAAAGCGTTGGAAATCATTCTTGAACGCGAAGAAGAAGCGGAGGAAGGAAAAACTGTTCTTTCTTTGAAGGAGATATACAACCTGAAAAGTTCTTTATCCGCTTACAAACGATCGCATGCGAATGTTCAACAGGCTTTAGATAATGAAGCGGATGCCAAAAAAAAATATATTTTCTTGTTTCAAAATGCGCAATTATACATATCTCATTTTATTCAGGTGCTCTATTTAGCAATTATTCGCAATGAAGTAAAGGCGGAAAATTTGTCGTATTATGGTTTGAAATACAGCAACAATTTTACCGTACCCAATCTTTTGACCGAAGAAGCAGTTGTGGAATGGGGCGAACGGTTGATTAACGGCGAAATGGCACGAATTTCTCATGGAGGAGCGGCTATTTATAATCCTGCAATTACAAAAGTGAAAGTCCATTACGATTTATTCAAAGAGATTGCTCACAGTTTGAAAATTCATCGTCAAAATATCCAACGTCTTCAGGAAGGCATGACGGAACTGCAAGATGAAGCAGATAATTTGATTTGGACTGCGTGGACAAAGGTTGAGTTTGCCTACGGAGCCTTGCCGGCTGAGAAACGGGATCAAAAATACAACGACTACGGTATTCTATTTCATCATCAAACAGGGAAACAATTGGATGTATTTGATTGATACTCATACGCACCTCGATTTCGAAGCATTTGATGCCGATTTGCCGGATGTGATTCGGCGGGCTTCGGAAGAAGGCGTTATCGCTTTTTGCCTGCCGGGCGTTGATGCGGCATCCATTCCCGGTGTGTACACAGTATGTGAACGTTATCCCGATCAATGTTTTCCAATGCTGGGACTGCATCCGACGAATGTAGGTCCGGACTATTCTAACGATTTAACTATTCTTCGGGCGGAGTTAGATAATCGACCTTATATCGCAGTCGGCGAAATAGGCATCGACTTGTATTGGGATAAAACCTATCTGCGCGAACAAATGATAGCTTTTGAAGAACAACTGCGCTGGAGTATCGAAAAAGATTTGCCGGTGGCAATTCATACACGCGAAGCCTTTCCGCAGGCTTTTGAATGTCTTCACAAAATCGGAATAGATAAAATTCGAGGGGTGTTTCACAGTTTTGGCGGAAATCGTGAAGAATTGGAAGAGGTGTTGCGTTATCCGAATTTTCTAATAGGTATCAACGGTGTAGTAACTTATAAAAATGCCCGTATCCGCGATTTTCTTTCTTTAGCGCCATTAGACAGGATTGTGTTGGAAACGGATGCGCCTTATCTTTCGCCCGTGCCTCATCGGGGTAAGCGAAACGAGCCGGCTTTCCTAACGGCGTTGGTACAAAAATTGACAGAAGTGTACGGCGTTTCGGCAGAAACCATAGCCGAAAAAACGACGGAAAACGCTATGAGGCTTTTGCCTCCTCTACGGCTACCACGCGCCTGAACGCTTTGACCCCATTCAGGTGCTGAAGCACTCGCCGGGCATCTTTTGCCGTTACTTCAAAAAATGAAAAATTCTTCATCAAGTCAATCCTGCCGATAGCAACTTTTTTCCCTGGAATCGAATCGTTCATCAATCCAATAAGGCTGTGAGGACTTAAACCATTGGTTTTCCCCAGATTGATAAAAAACCGGACGTAACCTTTTTCTGATGCACGACCGCTTCCTTTCGCAAAATTCGGTTTTTCTCCGCGATTTTCATTTCTTCTTTCATTTCGTCGTTCGCTCCGCGTTTTTTCCGGTTTGTTTTTCCGGTTCTCCTGCGGTGCTTCAATTTCAACAGCATCCTGATAATAATCAATCAGCCGGTGAAATTCGAGTGCAATGAGCCGTTTGATAATGTCTTCCTTATCTAACCAGTCTAATTTGCGAAAAATAGAGGGAAGAATATAACGGATTTCTTCATCGTTGACTTTCGCTTTTTCCAACTTGTCGATAAAACTGAACAACTGTTTTTCACAAATCTGTTTGCCGGAAGGAATATTCCCCTGTTCAAACATTTTGAGGATGCCTTTTTCGATGGCTTTGATTTTATTTTTTTCCTTCAAATGTACGATGGCGATGGAGGTTCCCGTTTTGCCAATTCGCCCTGTACGTCCGCTGCGATGAGTATAAGACTCTACGTCGTCGGGCAAACCATAGTGGATAATATGGGTAAGGTCGTCCACATCCAAGCCGCGGGCTGCCACATCGGTCGCCACTAACAGTTGAATGTTGCGTAAACGGAATTTTTGCATCACATAATCGCGTTGGACTTGCGACAAGTCGCCGTGCAATGAGTCGGCATTGTAACCGTCTTTGATAAGCAAATCGGCAATTTCCTGCGTTTCTTTCTTGGTGCGGCAAAAAATAATTCCGTAAACATTCGGATTGTAGTCGGCTAATCGTTTTAATACCAAATATTTATCTCGTGCATTTACCATATAGTAAATGTGCCGGACATTCTGCGCTCCTTCGTTTTTACGACCAATGACAATCTCATGCGGGTTGCGCATATATTTCTTAGTGATTCGAGCGATTTCGGTCGGCATAGTGGCCGAAAAGAGTAGCATGTTCCGCTCTTTGGGGATGTGAGAAAGGATTTCGTCGATGGCTTCGGAAAACCCCATGCTTAACATTTCGTCGGCTTCGTCTAATACCACGTTTTTTACCTGTCCCAAATCTACTGTTTTCCGGTTGATCAGGTCGATCAATCGACCCGGGGTGGCCACAATAATGTGTACTCCCCGCCGCAATGTCCGTATCTGACTTTCGATACTGGATCCGCCATACACCGGAAGCACTTTAAGACTGTCGATGTATTTGGAATAGTCGTTTAAGTCGTCGGCTATTTGGAGGCATAATTCGCGCGTGGGACAGAGTACTACTGCCTGCGGTTGTACATCGCTTATCCGCACTTGTTGGATGATGGGAAGTCCGAAGGCGGCGGTTTTTCCTGTACCGGTTTGCGCCAAAGCGATTACTTCATTTCCACAGCCAAGCAACCAGGGAATCACTTCTTCCTGTACCGGCATCGGGCTCTCGTAGCCCATTTCTGTGATTGCCCGCACAATATCGGGAGCAACCCCTAATTCTTCAAATGTTTTCAAAATCAAAATAAAACGGGAACTTAATCTTCGTTTTTTAGTTTTAATGTTTTATTTTGCAAAGGTATAAATTTTTGGACAAGTTCTTGTTCAATTTCTCGATAAATTCGTAGTTTTTCAATCCCCAGCCGGGGATTAACAACAATTCTTTGGGCGATTGCGAAACAAAACGGTCGATAATGAAGTCGGGATTCAGGTTTTGTATAAAATCGACACATAGGTTAATATACTCGTCGATAGAATACAGATGAAAATTTTCGGGACGCTCCAAATATTCCTGTGCCATCCGTGTACCTTTGATAAGTTGCAATTGATGTAACTTGACGGTAGTAAGCGGTAAGGTTGAAATCGTTTTTGCGTGGGAAAGAATCATCTCCCGCGATTCGCCGGGTAATCCCAAAATCAGGTGTGCGCCACAAAAGATATTTCGTTGATGCGTTCGACAGATAGCATCTACTGCATCTTCGTAAGTATGCCCTCGATTGATGCGGCGCAAGGTTTCGTTGTTGGTCGATTCGATGCCGTATTCGATTAAGAGAAAATATTTCTTGGAAATCTTTTCCAATTCGTCTAATAATTCGTCCGGCACACAATCGGGACGAGTGCCGATGATTAACCCCACCACATCGGGATGGTTTAGCGCTTCGTTGTATTTTTTCAACAGGTTCTCGATTGATTCATACGTGTTGGTATAAGATTGAAAATAAGCAATATACTTCATCTGCGGATATTTGCGCGAGAAAAACCGGATGCCCTCTTCCATTTGTTGGCTGATGGATTTGTTGTTGGCAGCATATTCGGGACTGAACGTCTGATTATTGCAATACGTACACCCGCCCCAACCTTTGGTTCCGTCGCGATTGGGACAGGTAAATCCCGCATTAATGGAAATTTTCTGCACTTTGAAAGGAAATGTTTTTTGCAGAAAGTCGCTGAAAGTTTTTATGAAGGGATTTTTATTTTCCATCGGGATTTGGAATGTTCAATTGCTTACAGACAAGTCCACACAATTCTGCATGGCGAGGGACAAAAGTACTATTTTTTTCTATTCAACAGTTGAATTCCAAGATATTTTTGGTTCAGTAGCAAAACCCTGTGTCTGACTCCCCCCGTTCAACTCAAAATCTATCCGTAAAGTTTCGTATCTTTGGCATCAAAAAACAAAGATATGAATGACA
>Ga0209628_10000030_pt1 | contig 64805 bp, 63 predicted proteins | sample TergutCu122P4_FD_187285 | JGI IMG/M metagenome (GOLD analysis project Ga0209628, IMG submission 187285) | Cubitermes ugandensis P4 segment gut microbial communities from Kakamega Forest, Kenya - Cu122 P4 (SPAdes) (version 2) | ecosystem: Host-associated > Arthropoda: Insects > Digestive system... | reverse complement strand
ATCAGATCACTGATTTCAGAGGGGTTAAGTTGCATTCGATGACTCCTGGTTCTTGAGCGCTGCGGCCATATTTGCAAGTTTGCCGCGAACGGATGCGTCGATGACGTCGTCGCCGATGGCGATGCGGACCCCCCCGATGAGTTCGGGGTCAATGGTGACGGTCGCGTCGATGCGGGTCTTGAAGCGGGTTTCGAGGTCTGCTTTCAGTGATGCCAGCGCGGCATCATCGAGCGGAAAAGCGGAAGCTATCCGGGCTTCCAGAACGCCTTCATGTTCGTTTTTCAGAACGACGAACAGGTCACGGATTTCCGGAAGCACTTTCAGACGCTCGTTATCCACGAGGATACGGACGAAATTGCGCTGCTCGTCGGTCAGTTCTCCGGCTACGCCTACCAGCAGACCGGTAAGCCGGTCGGCGGACAGGTTGGGATCGGAGACACATGCCTGCATATCGGCGTCGGCCATGATGGCGGCGAGCCGATCCAGGACTTCCGACCATGACGCCAGCGCACCCGTCCCGCGGGCCAGCCCGAAAGCAGCGTCGGCATAGGGGCGTGCGATGGTGACGTTCTCAGCCATGGCTTATTGCAGTTCCTGATTCAGGTTGGCAAGCAGTTCGGCATGCACCTTTGGATTGATTTCGCGACGCAGGATTCTTTCCGCGCCGGCAACAGCCAGCATGGCGACCTGATCGCGCAATTCATCCTTGGCACGCTGCGCGGCTGCACCGGCTTCCGCCTCGGCAGCCTGCCGGGCTTGCGCGATGATATGCGTAGCTTCGGCGCGTGCCTCCTCAATCAGCTGGCTGGCGTTCTTCTCGGCGGAAGCGCGCACATCCCCGGCAGATTCGCGGGCCTTGCGCAATTCCTCGACAGCCCTTCTCTCGGCCAACGCCAGATCGGATTTCGCCTTGTCTGCGGCAGCGAGACCATCGGAGATTTTCTTCGCGCGCTCGTCCAACGCCTTCATGATGGGCGGCCAGACGAGCTTCATCGTGAATAGTCCGAGAATGACGAATACGACGAGCTGAAAAAATAGAGTAGCGTTTAAATTCACTGTTCTTGTCCTCAATAATGGTTAGAGGAACGCGAACCAATCAGCTAGGCAGGAACGGGTTGGCAAAGGCGAACATCATCGCGATACCGACGCCGATCAGGAAGGCTGCGTCGATCAGACCGGCCAGCAGGAACATCTTGGTTTGCAGGGCGTTCATCAGTTCAGGCTGACGGGCCGAGGCTTCGAGATACTTTGAACCCATGACGGCGATGCCGATACAGGCTCCGAAAGCGCCCAGGCTGACGATTAAACTGGCGGCGATTGCAACAAGACCGTTAATGTTTGCGACTTGTTCCATGACAACTCCTTGAAGTGGTGACGGTTGAGGTTGAAAAAAGGTGAAACCAAGCGAGAAATCCCGCGACGACAACGAATCAGTGTTCTTCGTGTGCCTGACCGATGTAGATGAGAGTCAGCATCATGAAAATGAACGCCTGAAGCGTAATGATAAGAATATGGAAGATGGCCCATGCAGTACCGGCGAGTATATGGCCGATGCCAAGCGCGGCGCCCATGCCGGAGACCGTCCACGCGCCGCCCATCAGGGCGATCAACATGAAGATCAGTTCGCCCGCATACATGTTCCCCCACAACCGCATACCGTGGGAGACGGTCTTGGCCAGGAATTCGATGATCTGCATGAGGAAATTCACCGGCCACAGCAACGGATGCGAGCCGAACGGGGCGGTAAAGAGCTCGTGCACCCAGCCTCCCACGCCCTTGATCTTGACGTTATAGAAAAGACACAGCACCAGCACGCCGATGGACATGCCGAGCGTGCCTGAGAGGTCGGCGGTGGGTACGATGCGCAGGTAGGCATGATGGTCGCCCGTCGCAAGCTGCCAGAGGAACGGCAGGCCATCGACCGGGAGCAGGTCCATCGCATTCATGAAGAAAATCCACATGAACACCGTGAGAGCCAGCGGCGCGACGTAACGGCGCGATTCGGGGCTATGAATGGTGCTCTTGGCCTGATTGGCGACCATTTCGACAAGCACCTCGACGCAGCCCTGGAAGCGCCCGGGTACGCCGGAAGTGGCCTTGCGCGCCGCCAGCCATAGTATGAATACGACAAGCAGGCCAAGGCCGATGGAGAAAAACAGGGTGTCGTAGTTGATGACCGACCAATCAACGATAGCCGACTGTTTTTCACCAATGCTGTTGAGGTGCGTGAGGTGATGGACGATGTATTCGTTCGGGGTCGGCGCGTTTACTGCGTGCTCTATTGTCATGTTCGAGTCTTCACCAAAAATGCAAACAAGTTCGCTTTTACTGCCAGCACCAGCCCGATCAAGAATGCCCCCCAATGGAGATCCTTGTATAGCACTGTTGCCAACGCAAGCAGGCTTATGGTCGAAAGAAGTTTGACGAGTTCCCCGGCCAGGAAGGTTATAGCTTTAGCATTCTCTCCGCGCCAGGACGCCATCCACAACCGCCAGGCGAAGAAGACACTTGGCAACACGTAAGCCAGTCCTCCCCATGCTGCTGAAAAGAAACCGCGTGTTCCAAACAAAACGCCAGCTACTGCTGCTGCCACGAATGTTGCCGCCAGTTGCAGCAGAACCGCCTTGTGCATCCTCCCTCCGCCGACACGTCACTTTTCATCCTGACCGCCGGAATTTTTTCTCATTCTGGGGGCAATGCTCCAACGTGTCAATCGGTACGTAGTGGAGCAGATATATTTATTTTGCGGCGCAGTATGTCCAGCAAAAGTATCAACGCAATCGACTCAGCAGAGCATCGAGCTGATCCAGGCTGCCAAAGCGGATCACCATTTCACCAGCGCCTTTTCGGTTTGCCTTGATCTTGACCGTAGCGCCGATTGCGTCGGCAATCTCTTCTTCCAGCCGCAGCAAATCCCGATCCGGAGCGGGCGCGGTTTTCTGTGGGCGCGGTTCAAGAATCAGGCGGGCAAGCTTTTCGGTTTCACGCACCGAGAACTGTCTGGCCGCGACCTGATTGGCAATACGAATCTGGCTGGCCCCGTCGAGCGGCAGCAGCGCACGGGCGTGTCCCATGTCGATGTCGCCTGCCATCAGCAGTTCCTGCACGGGTTGCGCGAGATGGAGCAGCCGCAGCAGATTGGTTGCCGCCGGACGTGAGCGGCCTACCGCATCGGCGGCCTGCTGGTGGGTCATGCCGAATTCGTCGATCAGGCGCTGGATGCCGCCAGCCTCTTCGAGCGGGTTGAGGTTTTCGCGCTGGATGTTTTCGATGAGCGACATCGCCAGCGCGGCATCGTCGGGAATTTCCCGCACCAGACAGGGCACGGAGTCCAGCCCGGCGATTTCCGCTGCCCGCCAGCGCCGCTCGCCGGCGATGATCTCGAAGGCGTCGCCTTCGACCGGCCGCACGAGGATGGGTTGCATGATGCCCTGCGCCTTGATCGAAGCCGCCAGTTCTTCGAGCGAGCCGGGATCCATGCGGGTGCGAGGCTGGTATTTGCCGGGACGCAGGGCATCCCGTGCAAGAATCTGCAATTCGCTCTGTTCGGCTTCGTCGTCGCGGTTGGCTGCCAGCAGCGCATCGAGCCCGCGGCCCAGACCCTTGAGTTTAGGAGGTGTCATGTCGTTTTTGAAATCAAATGGTTTGCGCCATGTTTCAGTTACAGTGTTTTGACTCGCTCGATCAATTCGTTGGCAAAAGCGAAGTAGGACAGCGCGCCACGGGAGGATCGGTCGAACACCACGCCCGGCATGCCGTGACTGGGCGCTTCGGCCAGACGGACGTTGCGCGGCACGATGGTCAGAAACACCTTGTTGCCGAAGTGGCTTTCGAGCTGGCTTGATACCTGTTGCTGCAAGGTGATGCGCGGATCGAACATCACACGCAGCAGACCGATGATCTTGAGATCGTGATTGAGATTGGCGTGTACTTTCTTGATCGAATTGACCAGATCGGAGAGTCCTTCCAGCGCGTAATATTCGCATTGCATCGGGATGATGACCCCGTGCGCGGCGCACAGGCCGTTGAGGGTGAGCAGCGACAGCGACGGAGGGCAGTCGATGAGCACGAAATCGTAATCGTCGGCGTATTTGTGCAGGGCCTCCCGCAGGCGTTTTTCGCGCCGTTCGAGATTGACCAGTTCGATTTCGGCCCCGGCCAGATCGCGGTTGGAAGGCAGGATGTCATACCCGCCCGATGGAGAAGCGACCCGCACCGCTTCCAGTTCGGACAACCCGACCAGCAGGTGATAGATCGAATGTTCGAGCTTGCGTTTGTCGACGCCGCTGCCCATCGTGGCGTTGCCCTGCGGATCGAGATCAATGAGCAGCGTGCGTTGCCCGGACTGTTGTAATGCGGCGGCAAGATTGACACTGGTAGTGGTTTTGCCCACGCCGCCTTTCTGGTTGGCTACACAAAAGATGTGTGACATGGTCGTCGAGTAATGGTTTTCCGTAGCGCGGCCGGGCCGCCAACCCGGCGATGATAACTTGCCGGACGGCGTACAGGCTATTTTCGGCGAAGTACCAACAGGTGTCGTTCAGCCTCAAGCCCCGGAACCATGAGCGGGTGCGCGGCCTCGAGCTGCCATCCGGCGGGAAGGGTTGCAATTTCGGCCTGCGGCAGTGCGCCTTTCATTGCGTAAAGCGCGCCTCCCTCCTTGACCCAATGGCCCGTCAGATGCGCGAAATCGGTCAGGCTGGAAAAGGCGCGCGAAATGACGCCTTCCACGCCGCCGCCGGGGAAATCCTCTGCGCGGATCGTTTCGGCCCGACTGTTGAGGATGGTGAGGTTATCCAGCCGCAATTCGATTTTTGCCTGTTGCTGAAAACTGGCTTTCTTGCCAACCGTTTCGATCGAATACACGGTCAGATCAGGGCAGGCGAGCGCGAGCGGAATGCACGGCAGCCCCGCGCCCGAACCGATGTCCGCCAGCGTGCGTAGCCGACTCGCCCAGGGCAGTACGGCGAGCGAGTCGAGCAGATGATGGGTGATGATTTCCCTGGGGTCGCGAATGGCGGTGAGGTTGTAGACGCGATTCCATTTCAGCAGCAGTTCGCCGAAGGCGAGCAGCCGCGCAGGGAGTTCCGGCGCGGATTCTGCGGGGTGAATCCCGAGTGCGGCAATGCCTTCTGTCAGTTCGGCGGCGAGGGCTGCAAGCGCGCCGTTCATGATCGCGCTGCCGCTTCGTTGCGCTTGAGCCATACCAGCAGCAACGAGATGGCCGCCGGTGTTACGCCCTGTACCCGGCTGGCCTGGTCAATGGTTTCTGGCTGCGCGGTGTTGAGCTTTTGCCGGACTTCGTTCGAGAGGCCGCGCACCTGCGCGTAGTCGAGGTTCGGAGGCAGGCGCAAGGCGCCCGCTTGGCGTTGTCGGGCGATTTCGTCCTGCTGGCGATTGATGTAGCCCTGATATTTCGCGCCGATTTCGATCTGCTCGATGACCCGTTCGTCGTCGATGTCGAGTTCGGGCGCGCCGGGCAGGGATTTCAGCGCCTGCCAGGTGATTCCGGGGCGACGCAGCAGGTCGAAGTATCGGGCTTCGTTTTCCAGGGTGACTCCGAGCGCCTGCTCCTGTTCGTCGGCGGGAATCGCTTGCGGGCGCGCCCATGCTGTTTTCAGCAGGCTGCTGCCGCGTTCGATGGCTTCGCGCTTGGCGCTGAACGCGGCAAAGCGCGCATCGTCGATCAATCCGAGTTCGCGTCCCTTCGCGGTCAGGCGCAGGTCGGCGTTGTCTTCGCGCAGTTGCAGCCGGTATTCGGCGCGCGAGGTGAACATCCGGTACGGCTCGGAGACGCCACGGGTGATGAGATCGTCGATCATCACGCCGAGATAGGCTTCATCGCGGCGCGGACACCACGGCGCGATTCCCCGCGTTTGCAGCGCGGCGTTCAGTCCCGCGAGCAGCCCTTGCGCCGCCGCTTCCTCGTAGCCAGTCGTGCCGTTGATCTGACCGGCGAAGAAGAGGCCCCTGATCGCGTGCGTTTCCAGTGATGAACGCAGGTGGCGCGGGTCGAAATAGTCGTACTCGATGGCGTAGCCGGGACGCAGGATATGCGCGTTTTCCAGCCCGGCGATGGAGTGAACGAGTTCCAGTTGCACATCGTAGGGCAAGGATGTTGAAATTCCGTTCGGGTAGATTTCGTGCGTATCCAGTCCTTCCGGTTCCAAGAAAATGTGATGGCTGTCGCGGCTGGCGAAGCGGTGAATCTTGTCTTCGATGGACGGGCAATAGCGGGGTCCGACGCCTTCGATTACGCCCGTGTACATCGGCGAGCGGTCAAGCCCAGCGCGGATGATGTCGTGGGTGCGGGTGTTTGTCTGCGTGACCCAGCAGGGAAGTTGCTTCGGGTGCTGATCGGGTTGCCCCAGAAAGCTGAATACCGGCAGCGGCGTGTCGCCGTGCTGGGTCGTCATTCCGGAAAAATCAATCGTGCGCGCGTCGAGCCGGGGCGGCGTGCCGGTTTTGAGCCGACCTTGCGGCAGGCCGAGTTCTTTCAGGCGTTCGCCGAGACGATTCGCGGGCGGGTCTCCGGCGCGGCCTGCCGGATAATGCGCCAGCCCGACGTGGATCAGGCCGTTGAGAAACGTTCCGGCGCTGAGGACTATCGCCTGTGCCGTGAAACGTAAGCCGGTCTGGGTGACGACGCCGCAGGCCCGTCCGGCTTCCACGATGAGATCGTCGACCGCTTGCTGAAAAAGCCAGAGGTTGGGCTGGTTTTCCAGTCTCCGCCGAATGGCGGCCTTGTACAGCACGCGGTCAGCCTGGGCGCGGGTGGCCCGCACGGCTGGCCCTTTGGAAGCATTGAGAATGCGGAACTGGATGCCTGCTTCGTCGGTTGCCGCTGCCATCGCCCCGCCAAGCGCGTCGACTTCCTTGACCAGATGCCCTTTGCCGATACCGCCGATCGAGGGATTGCAGCTCATCGCGCCCAGAGTTTCGAGATTGTGGGTCAGCAACAGGGTGCGGCAACCCATGCGCGCAGCAGCCAGCGCGGCTTCGGTTCCGGCGTGACCGCCGCCGATGACGATGACGTCAAAATGAGAGGGGTGGTGCATTTTTATTGACCATGAGGCAGGGATAGATACGAGAGGCGCGGGTGTTCAAAATTCATATGTCATTATTCTGGATTGGATAGGTCTACCGCCCCCATATCGTGGAGATCGGGTGCGCCGCCGTAGTGCTGCAAAACCGTTTGATGCAGAGCAAGAATGTCCGTGGAGATCAGGTAGTTCCTCACTTGGCAAGCTCCCGGTACAGAGAGTCGTACTGAGCCATGCTGTTGCGCAAGGCTTCATCTACCAGTGCCTGCAACTGCCTGTCCTCCTGTCCTGCAATTTTGCGGAGCGCGGCAAGCTCTTCCGGGTCCGCCTGGGTGGTGAATTTGACCTTTTTTTGTTCAATCGTCGTTTGCATGGGGCGCTCCTTTCTTTGATTGTCTATCTTGTCATGAATCGTCAAGAAACGTCATGACTAGCGTCTCAGCTTGAAAAATCCTGTTGAAAAGCATATCCCACCGCACGTGTCATGCTGCGCGAAGTCGCAGCATCCATGCCACATCTGGATTCCGCGCCTACGCTACGCTTTCGCGTGCAATGACGTAGCAGCGTATTTTTCAGTCAGGCAGCAATAAATTGGTGAAAGGCTGGTTGTTCTTCCAGCGATAGCCGGAAAAATCGCGCAGATCGGTGGAAAGAATGCGGCCTTCTTCCAATTGCTCGGCCAGAATCACCAGCGAAGCATCGGCCAGATCCATCGGCAAATCGCGGTAACGACGCATCAGGTAACTGGCGCGAGAAAGTGCGTCATCGTCCAGTGGCGGTACGTCAACGGCGCCTTGTGCAACGGAATCCATGAAATCGAGCGCCTGATGTACGCCAATGCGCGCTACCAGCAGGTGACAAACCTCGGTCAGCACCGGCCAGGTTGTGACGAACCCTTCACCGGCCCAGCGCCTGGCCGCCGCAAATGCGGCAGCGTGATGGCGGTCGCGCCGGTTGCCCAGCGCGATCCAGAAGCCGCTATCTGTAAGTACCACGTGGCTCCTGCACTGAACGCGAAATCTTGTTTTCCAGCGACTCGGTCAGATAATCCTTGTAGCGAGCCGATAAATCCTCCGGACCTTCGCCCGAGCCGATGAAACCCGCCAGCAAGGCCAGCGGGTCGCGCGATGGGCGCACGTGGGTAGCATGATATTCACGCAGAGCGGCACGCAACAGGTCGGAAGCCGACAGGCCGCTCTTTTCCAACAATTCCTGAAAGCGCGCAGCATCATCGCCGGAAAGGCGAGCGTTGATGCGAACGTCGGAGGGAAAAGTATCAGAAGGCATGGCTGAATCCACAAAGATGTCTTAACTGTATGACACGCTTGTTCTGAAGTCAACCTTGCCGTGCTCTCCAGCCACTCACCCCACCGGCAACGCCGTCTTATCCACGACCCGGCGCAGCACGAAACTCGTATGCACGCCCGACACCCCGGCAATGCGGGTGATGCGTTGCAGGAGCAATTCCTGATAGGCGTCCATGTCCGCGACCACGATCTTGAGCTGGTAATCGGCAGACTGCCCGGTAATCAGCAGACATTCGAGCACTTCGCCGATCTGGGAAATTTCGGACTCGAAGTGGGCGAAACGCTCCGGCGTGTGGCGATCCATTGAGATGTACACCAGCGCGGTCAGGGAAAAACCGAGACGACGGGCATCGAGCAGGGCGCGATAGCCGGTGATGAGACCCGATTCTTCCAGCGCGCGTACCCGGCGCAGACAGGCCGAGGGCGAAAGGTTGACCCGGTCGGCGAGGTCTTGATTGCTGATCCGGCCTTCGCGTTGGAGCAGATCGAGTATTTGACGGTCGTAGCGATCGGGTTGCATGGGATGGTTCCATGATGTGATTGGCAGATTATTTCATGAATATCTTCATGAACGAAATAATCATGCGTTAATCACTCAAAATAATCAAATATTGCAATATTTAATCGTGGCTGTGCGCGTAATATGCGCCAGTCCGTACATGATCCGGTCTCTTTGGCGAAGCCCGGAACAACACGAAGGAACCACCGCCATGATGCTTTCCAGTCCCGCTTCCAAGTACCGCCCTTTTCAGCCCATTCGTCTCGATGACCGGCAATGGCCTGATCGTGTGATCTCTCGCCCTCCAATCTGGATGAGCACCGACCTGCGCGATGGCAATCAGGCGTTGTTCGAGCCAATGGATGGAGAGCGCAAGATGCGCCTGTTCCGCATGCTGTGCGAGATTGGTTTCAAGGAAATCGAGGTTGGTTTTCCGGCCGCTTCGCAGATTGATTTCGATTTCGTGCGGCATCTGATCGAAGGCGGACACATTCCGCCCGATGTCACCATCGAAGTGCTTACCCAGGCGCGCGAGGACATCATTGTGCGCACCCTGGAGGCGCTCAAGGGCGCGCGCAGAGCCATTGTCCACGTCTACAACGCGACTTCGCCCACGTTCCGAGAAATCGTATTCGGCATGAAGCCGGATGAAATCATCGAGCTTGCCGTTTCGGCAGTCTCCCGCATCCGCCAACTGGCCGAGACCATGCCCGGCACGGAAATCATGCTCGAATACAGCCCGGAAACCTTTTCCGCCACGGAACTGGAATTCGCCTGTGCGGTGTGCGATGCAGTGACGGAAGCATGGGACGCCCGCCCGGACAACAAGGTCATCATCAATCTTCCGGCGACCGTCGAAATGGCGACTCCCAATCATTACGCCGACCAGATCGAATGGATGCACCGCCATCTCGCCAGACGCGAGGGCATTGTGCTCTCGCTCCACCCGCACAATGATCGCGGCACGGGCGTGGCCGCCGCCGAACTGGGCCTCATGGCCGGGGCGGATCGCATCGAGGGGTGCCTGTTCGGCAACGGCGAGCGCACCGGCAATGTCGACCTCGCTACCCTGGCGCTCAATCTCTACACCCAGGGCGTTTCTCCGGGGCTGGATTTTTCGGACATCAGCGACGTGGCGCGGACTTTCGAGCAATGCACCGGCATGCCGATTCACCCCCGCCACCCTTACGCGGGCGATCTCGTGTTTACCGCCTTTTCCGGTTCACACCAGGACGCGATCAAGAAGGGATTTGCGGCGCAACGCCCCGGCGCGCCCTGGACGCTGCCTTACCTGATTATCGACCCTGCCGACATCGGACGAACCTACGACTCGGTCATCCGGGTCAATAGTCAGTCCGGCAAAGGAGGCATCGCCTGGCTGCTGGAGAACCGCTACGGTATTGCCATGCCGCGACGGCTTCAGGTGGAGTTTTCGCGCGAAGTGCAGAAAGAAACCGAATCTGGGGGAGAGATGAGCGCCGAGGCCATCTGGCGGCTTTTCTCCCGGACTTATCTCGAACTGTGTTCGCCGGTGCGTTATGTCGGGCATCACCTGCGCGAAGAAGGCAATGCGCAGGGAATCGAACTCATCGTCGAGATCGACGGTTGCCGCCATGCGCTTGTCGGCAGCGGCAACGGCCCGATTGATGCAGCCGTGCACGCCCTGCGCGGCGCAGGGTTCAACGTTCGGGTGCGCAGTTTTGAAGAACAGTCGATCTCTGCCAGCCGAGAAGGAGGAGACGCCCGCGCATGCGCGTTTCTCGAACTCGTGAGTGAGAACGGTGGGGAATTCTACGGCGCAGGCATTGACGAGAACATCGTTACGGCTTCGATTCGCGCGCTGGTGAGCGGGGTTAACCGGCTTGGCGGGCATGTGCGGCGTGCATGATACACACCTATGGCCCTTGCGACGTGGATTGTTGCGACCCATAGTATGTACTGGAGTATATATGTGGGTAATGAAAGGGGTTCAGGATGAGCGAGACGCGCGTAGCCAAGCTGTTTAAGAACGGAGCCAGTCAAGCGATACGCCTCCCCGCGGAATTCCGCTTCGAAGGCACGGAAGTCTACGCAACACGCGACGACGCAACTGGCGATGTTGTGCTGTCGAATCGCCCTGGCGTCAAAGCGTGGAACGAATTCTTCGAGTTGCTGCATTCAGTCGAAGTGCCGACCGACTTCATGACCGAACGCCCGCTGAATGCGCTGCCACCAGAGTGCGGCATTTTTGATGATGAGGTAGCGATCAGCGCCAGCGGGAAGTGATGACCATGCTGCACATTCGCTCTCGGCGGGCGCGGTACTGGTCACCAACAACCGTCGCCACTATGAGCGGATTGAAGCGCCGTTGATCCTGGAAAACTGGGTATAGTCGAAAGAGGCTTGGCGATAGCGGCAAGTTCATCAGCGATTGCATCCAGACGTGCAGCCAGGGACTGCTGCGCGGTTTATATATTTGTATCCACATATAAACCACGGACAATCCTCCATAATCAGTATACGTGTTTTCCACAATAAATCCGCTTAATTGTTGATACGGTATGTGTCGGAATTTTTTACAATATTTTCCATATATATATATATATATATGGAAAATCAATGACTTACGGTTCAGGCATAAATTTTGCTTATAAAGCGGTGTGTCTGTGAACAGACCTGCGAAGCCAAGACGGCTTCCCCCTTCAACACCGTAAGAGGAAATTTGTATGAACAAGAGAATGATCTCGTCGCTGATTCTTGGCGCGACCATCGCGTTGGCGGCATCTTCGGCAACTGCCAAAGTTAACTTCGTCAACGAAAACAAGTGGGTCTTTTCTGACCTGACCATGGGCTGGTACCCGGAGAGAGACCTGGTCAATGCGCTGATCGCCGACACCAACGGCATCACTGTTACCAGCCGAGACTCGGACAGCCCCGCTGTGTTTAACTCCCACGCCCTCATGTCTGATGGCAAAATCACCATGAGCACCGGGAATGTTCTGTCTCACTCCCTCGACGGCAACAGAGCCAAGAATCGGGATAAACGTGGTCAATTTACGGCGCATGAAGGGGGGCTTTGTACAGTGAACCTGATGCCGAATTGCGTCACCAATGCCGGTCTGCAAGCGCTCCTCCAAGCGGAGTACCCCTTTACCACTGTTTATCCCTACCACATTTACGATACAGCCCTGCTGACTTTTTCGTTCACGCTCGACGACAAGAGCCTCGACACTGTCTTGACGAGCTTCATCTTCGCCACGGATGAACCCCTTACTCGCATTGGGCCCTATGCAGACGTTTTCGCTTTCTGGGTCGACGACGTGAATTATGCCCTGCTGCCGAACGGCAAAATTGTCACGGCCCTCAATGCAGCGGAGTACTACAGAGCCGGCGGCGGCGAGGACTATGGCTACCAAAACAGAACGGATGCACTTGGGATCGAGGCGAAGCTCGATATGACTCGTGATGTGCATACCATCACCATCGCCATTGCCGATGCCTTCGACGGGTACTACGACAGCGGCGTTTTCATTGGCGGGCTGAAATTCACCAGCACCGTTCCCGAACCCGAAACCTACGCGATGATGCTGGCCGGTCTTGGCATGATTGGCGCTGTGGCGCGTCGTCGCCGCAAGAACGCGTAATCCGGTTTTTTCCTGCAAAGGGATGTGAAAGAGGGGGCTTGAAGCCCCCTTTTTTCGCATGTACCGGACAGAAGAGACGTTACTCGACGACGAATCCCGCCATATCCGCGCCGTGCCTGCCGCGCCTCACCCCAGGTCGGTGTGGGCGAAGTCATTGCCCTTGTAGAGCAGCCCAATGCCTTGCGCCTTGGCGCAGGCGTAGGAAAGACAATCGGCCAGATTCAACTGCGCCGGATGCCCCCTGCCCTTGCCGTAATCGGCAAAGGCTCGCACGGCCAGGCTGGCTGTTTTTGCGTCCATCGCAACCAGCGTGATGTCGGCCTCAATCAGCAAGGCTTGAATGCGCTTGTCCACCTCAACCGGATCAATCCCCAATTTGGTGGAAAGCCGCATGGCCGCTTCGACCACCACCAAAGCCGATGTGCAGCACCGAGGGACCGCCGCGATCCTGTTGGCGAACTCCGTGGCGTCCGGCTCTTTGGAGAGGATGGCGACGATCACTGACGTATCAATGAACATCAGGAGTGACCCCACATGGCGTCAATTTCGTTTTTGGTCATGTCCCGCCCGCCCGGCTTGGCGATAGCGGCCAGCTCGTCGGCAAGGGCGTCCAGACGCGCGGCCAGGGGCTGCTGCGCGGCCACCCGGCGATATTCGGCCTCCAGCGCCTGAATGACAACTTCCGTCATGGAAGCATGGCGTTGCTGGGCGATTTTGCGAGCCAGTTCGCGCGCTCGCGGGTCTCGTATCTGTAGGTGCATGAAGGTTCTCTTGTGCGTAATGATAAAATATAAAATACATCATGACACACCTGCCATTGCATTGTCCAGCATCACCAGACACCTGAATCGGTTTTCGTTTGTCGTGCACGGTCGCGGGGCGTAAAAATGGAGACTCAAGTTCCTCATTTGCTATGTGCAGCCGTTGAAGGCAACGAACTGCTTCGGCGCTTCATATGTGCATTTACACGAATAAAACGTTGCTCATAATTCGTATACGTGTTTTCCACAATAAATCCTCTTAATTGTTGATACAGTATGTGTCGGAAATTTTTACAATATTTTCCATATATATATATATATATATATATATATATATATATGGAAAATCAATGACTTACGGTTCAGGCATAAAATTTGCTTATAAATCGGTGTGTCTGTGAACAGACTTGCGAAGCGCCATCAGGCCACTTCCCCCTTCAACACCGTAAGAGGAAATTTGTATGAACAAGAGAACCATCTCGTCGCTGATTCTTGGAGCGACCATCGCGTTGGCGGCATCTTCGGCAACCGCCGCAGCCAACACCATCCCCAACATCACCATGAGTTGGAATCCAGAGGTGGCTCTGGTCAATGCGCTGATCGGCGGTAACGACGACTTCACCCTTGTCAGCGCAAGCTACACCGGCGCTCATACGCTATACCTGAACGGCATTCTCCCGGATGGCCGTGTCACCATGAGCAACGGGCTCGCTTTTCATCACACCGTCGCCGGGAAGCCTAATAAGACACATCCAGAAAATGGCACTGATGCGTACAAGACTTATCAAACCTATTACCCGAACGGCGTTTACGAGAACCGCGGCAAAAATGCCGACCTGGCGGATATTGCCGGGGTCGTTGATTGGCGGACTTTCGACACGGTCTTGCTGACCTTCACGTTTACGGTCGCCCCCGGGATCACCGGCATCGAGACGAGCTTCATCTTCGCCACGGATGAGACGGCCCGGACTCTTAATCTGCACAATAATGACGTTTTCGCTTTCTGGGTCGACGGCAAGAACGCCGCTTTTCTGGAGAACGGCGAGGCCGTCACTGTCTATAATGCAAGGGATGGTGGTTACCTCACCGACGGTACGGACTATGGCTACCATAGCAGAACGGATGAAATCCAGATCAAGGCGGATCTCGATCTTACGCGTACCGAGCACACCATCACCATTGCCATTGCCGATGTGTTCAACGGAACGGACTACAGCCTGGCCGGTTGGTTGATATGGCCGGACGCCGCGTGGTACGACAGCGGCATTTTCCTCGGCCCGATTACTGCGGTCGTTCCCGAACCCGAAACCTACGCAATGATGCTGGCCGGTCTTGGCTTGATTGGCGCTGTGGCGCGTCGTCGCCGCAAGAACGCGTAATCCGGTTTTTTTCCTGCAAAGGGATGTGAAAGAGGGGGCTTGAAGCCCCCTCTGCATGGTCAACCAGCCTGCGTGATCGCTGGCTTACGGGCTGTTCAGGCTGACCTTTTCGTTTGATGGCGCGCTCATGCATGTCTCCTTCAGGGTTTCACCAGAAACGGCAGATTGGCCGTGGCCGCTTTGCCGCTGCCGTCGCGCACGGTGATGAACAGCCGGTATGCGCCGGGGGTTTGCGGAGCGCGGAAGCGAATACCGGATGTTTCGGCGATCAGCACTTCCACGTCGACGGCCTCCGGTAAAGGCTCGGCCTCGCCCCCTCCGCGCAGTTCAGCAGCTTCCTTGCGCACCTGCCATTCGGTGACGAGCGCCTCGCCGCGTACATCAATGGTGGATGAAACAATCGCGCCCGGCGCGAACTCGTCGGCGGAAATGCCGATGCCAAGGATGCTTGGCGCGGCATGGGCGGCCGGGCGGCCCCAGGCTTCAGCCAGCGCGTCGGTCATTTCGGTGAGGGTGTTGTCCGAGAGCAGCAGGCTGTGCCAGGTTGTCGTCTGCTCCTGCTTGATGCCCCACAGGAAAACGAAAACGCCCCGGATTTGCGGGTTTCTGCCCAATTCGGCCAGTGCGCGGCGGAAGTAATCCGCTTTCTCGCGGCTGGTGAGTTCGACCGGCGCGCCCCAGGGTTTGCGGCCTGCCTGCCATTGTCCGAGCGGGCCGAGTTCGGCGATCAGCAATGGTTTATTGACGCCTGCGGCGCGGATGCGCTCGTCCAGACCAAATGCCGCGCCCGCGTAGAGATTGAGGCCGATCAGATCGACGTGCGCGCAACATCCGGCGAGCTGTTTCAGGTATTGCGGCCCGCCATCGTTGACCGACATCACGGTGGGATGGGCGGGGTCGAGCGTCTTGATGATACCGGCCAGACGGTTGATTTCGCGCCACGCGGGCAAGGGATCAATCACACCGTGTTCGACTTCGTTGCCGATGACCCAGGCCAGCAGCGCGGGGTGATTCCGGTAGCGTTGCACGAACGCGCGAATGCGGTTTTCCTGAGCGGTAATGGCCTTGGGGTCGTCGAGGCGGAAACCATAGCGCGGCAGCCCGACGTCCAATCCCATGAGCACGCCCAGCCCGAGTTTTTGCGCCTCGTCGAGCGCCCAGGCATCCCGCTCGTGGTAGACACGCACCGCATTCGCCCCGGCGGCGGCGAGTTTTTCCAGCGCGGCGCGATCGCCCGAAAAAGCCGCCCCCTTCCACGGTGTAGCGGGCGGACTGGCGAAAGCTGTTTGAAGCGGCAAAATCGCTGCCGCCAGCAGAATCAGGCGCGCGAGCAATTGCGAGGGCGAGCGGGACACGTCATTTCATCCCGCGCAGCCGCGCGACTCGCTCCTGCGTGGCGGGGTGGGTCGAAAACAGGTTGCGCAGACTGCCGCCCAGAAGGGGATTGACGATCATCATCTGCGCCGTGGCCGGATGTTCCTCGGCAGCCTGGAACGGAATTCCCTTGGCGTAGGATTCGATCTTGAGCAGGGCGTCGGCCAGCGCGCCGGGGTCGCCGGAAATTTCTGCGCCGCCACGATCCGCGCCGAATTCCCGCGTGCGGCTGACGGCCATCTGGATCAGCATCGCCGCCAGCGGCGCAAGCAGCATGACCAGGATCTGGGCTGCCGGATGGGCGCGATTGTCGCTGTCGCGTCCTCCGCCGAAGATCATGCCGAATCGCGCCAGCGTCGCAATCGCGCCCGCGATGGTGGCGGTGATGGTGGAAATCAGAATGTCCCGGTGTTTGACGTGGGCGAGTTCGTGCGCCATGACGCCGCGCAATTCCCGCTCGGAGAGCAGGCGCAGAATGCCGGAAGTGGCGGCCACTGCGGCGTGTTCCGGGTTGCGTCCCGTGGCGAAGGCGTTGGGTTGTTCTTCGTCGATGATGTAGACCCTGGGCATGGGCAGCCCGGCGCGTTGCGCGAGTTCTTCCACCATGTTGTAGAAACGGGGCGAGGTCGCGGCATCCACCTGACGCGCCCGGTACATTTTCAGCACCATCTTGTCCGAGAACCAGTAGGCCCACAGATTCATTCCGCCCCCCAGGACGAGGGCGAGCAGCATGCCCTGCTGACCGCCGATCGCGCCGCCGATGAGGCCAAACAGGGCAACGATGCCAGCCATCAGGATGGAAGTTTTCAGCCAGTTACCGAACATGTGACTTTCCTTTGGTTGCTCTCCTTCCCCCGCTTGGCGGACGAGAAGGCTGGGATAGGGGGTAGTTAAAAGCCTAGATGGAGACGACCCAAGCCGGATTCAAGTCTCTCATGCCACAGGCGGCGCGAAGCGTTCTCCGGCGGCGAGCGCGAAGCCATTCAGGAATTCCGTCGCCGCCATTCGGCGGCTGTTTGGGCGTTGCAGTTCCGTCACACACAGGGCATCTTCGCCGCAGGCCACCACCACCCCGGATGCGTCGGCGCGAAGGATGACGCCCGGCTCGCCGCGTTCCGGCGTCGTGTGCGCTGCCCAGAGTTTAACCGTGGTTTCACGTACCTGACCGAAAGCGCCCGGAAACGGATTGAAAGCGCGTATCTGGCGCGCCAGTTCGATTGCTGGCCTGCGCCAGTCGATTTCGGCGTCAATGCGGGAAATCTTCCGGGCGATGGTCACGCCTTGTGTCGGCTGTGCTTCGGCGGGCAAGTCTCCGGCCGCCAGCCGCACCAGCGCCTCGACGATGGTCTCTGCGCCAAGGCGCGCCAGCTTGTCGTGCAGGCTGGCTGCCGTGTCATCGAGCGCGATTTCGATTTCCCGGCGCAAGAGCATCGGGCCGGTATCCAGCCCGGCATCCATTTGCATGATGGTGATGCCTGTTTCCGCGTCGCCCGCCTCGATGGCGCGCTGAATCGGGGCCGCGCCGCGCCAGCGCGGCAGAAGCGAGGCATGGATGTTCAGGCAACCCAGCCGGGGCAGAATCAATGCTTCCGGCGGCAGGAGCAGGCCATAAGCGGCCACTACCAGCACATCGCAGCGGGCCTCTTTCAGACGCGCGCGCTGTTCATCCGTGCGCAGCCGTTCCGGCTGGTCGATGTCAAGCCCATGCGCTAAGGCGAGTTGTTTTACCGCGCTGGCCGTGAGCTTCATGCCGCGTCCGGCGGGACGATCCGGTTGCGTCAACACGACCGGAACCGTGTAACCCGCAGCGAGAATCGCCTCCAGCGCCTGGGCAGCGAATTCCGGCGTACCGGCAAAAGCCACGCGCAGGTCAGACACCATGAAACGTCCTCCGGGAAACGGATGAAAGGCTCAGGACGCGCCCTGTGCCTGCTTGAGCAACCTGGACCTGATCCGGCTCAGTTTGAGGCGCGACAGGTATTCGACGAACACTTTGCCGTCGAGATGATCCAGCTCATGCTGGATGCACACCGCAAGCAGCCCATCGGCCACGAGTTCAAAAGGTTCGCCTTTTTCGTTCAGCGCCCGCACCTTGACCCACTCGGCCCTTTTCACCGTTTCGCGTACATCGGGCACGGAAAGGCAGCCTTCTTCGCTATCGCATTCGCCTGATTTTTCGAGAATTTCGGCGTTGATGAGCGCCAGCAACCCGCTGCGATCCTCGCTGATGTCGATGACGACGACTCGCTTGTGAACATCGACCTGCGTGGCGGCCAGCCCGATGCCGGGGGCCGCGTACATGGTCTCAGCCATATCGCGAACCAGTTGCCGGATCGAGTCGTCCACGACGGCGACCGGCGCGGCCTTGATATGCAATTTGGGATCGGGGAAATGTAGGATCGGGAGAACAGCCATAAAGCCTTGCTAAATGAAGAGAAAAGCGTCACGAACAGAATTTCGCGCGCGGCCTAACATGAGTACCCACGCACGCGCCTGAATCGTGGCGTCGTTGAATAAAACAGGAAACCTGACAATGCTTCGGATTATATCTTTCATCGCTGTTGGCATCGCGTTTCTTGCCAGCGTCGGCGTACAGGCTGCGCCTCCCGCAGTGGCCGTCGATGCGCCGGACTCTTATACCGTCGTTCAGGGCGATACCCTGTGGGGTATTTCCGGGCGCTTTTTACGGGAGCCTTGGCGGTGGCCCGAAGTCTGGCAAATGAACGAAGACGAGATCAAGAACCCGCATCTCATCTATCCCGGTCAGATCATCGTGCTCGATCGTAGCGGGCCGTATCTGCGCATCGGCAAGCGCATCGGCAGTGGCGGCCCCGACAGGCCCGTCGGTGACGCCAAGCTGCAACCACGGATCTACCAGACCCCGGTTGATGAAGCCATCTCGACCATTCCGTTGAAAGCCATTGCGCCTTTTCTGATCCGGCCGCAGGTCATTGATGAAAAGTCGCTTCAGGGGGCGGCCACCATCGTTGCCACCGAGACCAATCGCGTCTATCTGGCTCAGGGCGATACCGTCTTTGCCAAGGATGTCGACGAGAATGTCGACAGGTGGGCAATCTTCCGTTCGGCCAAACCGCTCGTCGATCCGGTCAGCCACCAGGCGCTCGGGCATGAAGTTCAGTACCTGGGTTCCGCCAGAATCAAGGAGCGCACGAATCCGGTCACGTTCGAAATCGTCGAAGCCGTCGAAGAAATCGGCGTTGGCGACAAGATGTTGCCTGCCGAAGGCGAACTGGTTTTTTCCTATGTACCGCATGCGCCCGTGGAACCCATCGACGCTCGGCTGATTTCGATTTACCGGGGCATTTCCGAAACCGGCAAACTCAGCGTCATCGCTGTCAGCGCCGGCAGGCAGAATGGCCTGGAGCCGGGGCATGTCGTGGCCATGTTCCGCAATCGCGGCACGGCGACCCATGAAAGGAAGACCTACATCCTGCCCGAAAACCGTTACGGTTCAGCTTTGATCTTCCGCGTGTTCGATCGTGTATCATATGCTTTAATCATGGATACCGATGGACAGGCAGCAATTGGAGACGCTATTCGCAATCCCTGACGCACATCCTGCGTCCCCGCGAGGGAGCGGCAAGCCATGACGCTTGCCGACTGGCTCCGGTTCGCGCTCACCCCGGTTGGCCCGGCGCAGCAACGCAACCTGCTTGCCGCGTTCGGGCTGCCGGGGAATATTTTTGTCCAATCGCGCAGTCGTCTTGTCAGTGTCGTCGGGCGCGAGGTTGCCGATGCCATTCTCAGGGAACCCGACCCGGCGGCGCTGGAAGCTGCGCTCGCCTGGGCGAACGAGGACGGCAACCATGTCCTCACGCTGGCCGATGCCGGGTATCCGCAATCCCTGCTGGAAATCGCCGATCCGCCGCCCGTGCTCTACGTCAAGGGCGATCCTGCCCTGCTTGCGCGTCCTGCTCTGGCAATGGTGGGGGCTCGCGCGCCCACCGCCCAGGGCGAGGCCAATGCAAAAGCCTTTGCCGACAGTCTGAGCGCGGCAGGGCTGGTCATCGTCAGCGGGCTGGCGCAGGGTATTGATGCCGCCGCTCATCGGGGCGCGCTCGCCGCAGAGGGCGGCGGCACGATCGCAGTCATCGGCACGGGGATCGACCGCGTCTATCCGGCGAGCAATGCCGCCCTGGCGCATGAAATTGCTGCCAGAGGCGTGATTCTCAGCGAATTTCCGCTTGGAACGCCGCCCGCGCGCTGGAATTTTCCGCGCCGCAACCGCCTGATTGCGGGGTTGTCTCTCGGCGTGCTGGTGGTCGAAGCCACGCTGGAAAGCGGCTCGCTGATTACCGCGCGTCTTGCTGCCGAGGCGGGGCGTGAAGTCTTTGCCATTCCCGGCTCCATTCACTCACCGCAGGCGCGTGGCTGCCATCGCCTGATTCGCGAGGGCGCAAAGCTGATCGAGACCGCCGAAGATGTGCTTGAAGAACTGCGCAGCCGTATCGGCGGCGAGTCCCCCCGGCGCGCCGCAACGCCCCGGCGCGCCTCTTCCCGCCTGCGACAGCCTTCTCCTCCTGCGGCCGCATTGCCTGTTGTGCCTGCACATCTTTCGCCCGAAGCCATTCATGTGCTGGAAGCATTGGGGTGTGAGGCATCCGACATTGATACCCTGGCGCTGACGACCGGCCTTGCCATCGAGGCATTGCAAGCCCATCTGTTGACACTGGAACTGGAAGGGCTCGCTGTGCGCCAGGCCGGTGGCGGGTTTCTACGCTTGTATGACACTACTCGTGTCGCCTGACATGGTTTTTATCAGCTTTTTTAAATAAGCTGCTTGCGCGCCTTGCAAGGGCGTCTTTATCATCGACCGCTTTATCACCTGCACGGGCGTTTAGCTGCCCGACGTGAGCCGGGTCAGTCAATGAGCAAACAACTTATCATCGCGGAAAAGCCTTCGGTGGCGCAGGACATCGCCCGCGCCCTGGGCGGATTCACCAAGGAAAAGGACTACTTCGAGTCGGATGCCTATGTGCTCTCTTCAGCCATAGGCCATTTGCTTGAACTCGCCGCCCCCGAAGAATTCGAGGTCAAGCGCGGCAAATGGACGTTTGCTCACCTGCCGGTCATTCCGCCGCACTTTGCCCTGAAGCCGATCGAAAAGAGCAGCGACCGCTTGAAGCTGCTTGTCCGGCTGATGAAACGCAAGGATGTGACCGGCCTGATCAACGCCTGTGACGCGGGCCGCGAAGGCGAACTCATCTTCAACTTCATCGTTCAGCACGCGGGCGCGGGCAAACCGGCACAACGGCTCTGGCTGCAATCCATGACCGCTTCGGCCATTCGCGACGGTTTTCAACAGTTGCGCACGGCCAGCGAAGTCGAAGGGTTGCGTAACGCCGCCGTCTGCCGCGCAGAATCCGACTGGCTGATTGGCATCAACGGCACGCGGGCGATGACCGCCTTCAACTCCAAGACCGGCGGGTTTCATCTCACCACCGTGGGCCGGGTACAGACGCCAACGTTAGCGATCGTCGTCGAACGTGAAGACAAAATCCGCAAATTCAAGCCGCGCGATTACTGGGAACTGGAAGCCCGCTTCGCCTGTGCGGCGGGGGAATACGCCGGACGCTGGTTCGACGAAAAATTCAAAAAACCTGAAGGTGACGAACACGCCAACGCCCACCGGCTGTGGGACAAATCCCGCGCTGAAACCATTCTGGAAAAATGCAACGGGCAACCGGGCGCGGTCACGGAAGAATCCAAACCCGCCACCCAGCTCTCGCCGCTGCTGTTCGATCTCACCAGCCTGCAACGCGAAGCCAATGGCCGCTTCGGCTTTTCGGCGCGTACCACCCTGCAACTGGCGCAAGCCCTGTACGAAAAACACAAGGTCCTCACCTACCCGAGAACCGATTCCCGCGCGCTGCCGGAAGACTATCTGGGCATGGTTGGCGACATCCTGAAGAACCTGCCGGAAGCCTACGCGCCATTCGCCGAAGAAATTACCCGCAAGGGATGGGTGAAACCCAACAAGCGGATTTTCAACAACGAAAAGATTTCCGACCACTTCGCCATCGTGCCCACTGGCGCGCTGCCCAAGAGCCTCTCGGAAGCCGAGCAGAAAATCTACGATCTCGTCACCCGTCGCTTTCTTGCCGTGTTCTACCCGGCGGCGGAATACCGGGTCACGACCCGCATCACCCGTGTTGTGAGCGAGGCCTTCAAGACCGAAGGCAAAGTGCTGCTTTCCCCCGGATGGCTCGTCATTTACGGCAAGGACGCGACCGGCGGGGACGACGCGCGGCTGGCGCCGGTGCAGCCCGGCGAGACGGTGCGCACCGAAGAAATCCTGCTGCGCGCCCTCCAGACCAAACCGCCCGCCCGCTTCAACGAAGCCACGCTGCTCTCTGCGATGGAAGGCGCAGGCAAGATGGTCGACGACGAGGAACTCCGCGCGGCAATGGCCGAACGCGGCCTTGGCACGCCGGCTACACGCGCGCAGATCATCGAAGGTCTGATCGCCGAACAATATCTGCACCGCGACGGACGCGAACTGATTCCCAGCGGCAAGGCGTTCTCGCTCATTACCCTCATCAAGGGACTGGGCATCGACGCGCTGGCCTCGCCCGAACTCACCGGCGGATGGGAACACAAACTTGCGCGCATGGAACGCGGCGAACTCTCGCGCGAAGCCTTCATGAGCGAAATTGCGGAGATGACGCGCGACGTCGTGGAGCGCGCCCGCCGCTTCGAGTCCGACACCGTGCCCGGCGATTTCGCCACCCTTTCCGTGCCCTGTCCGAAATGTGGCGGGGTCGTGAAAGAAAATTACAAAAAATTCGCCTGTCAGTCCTGCGATTGGAATACCTGGAAAATCGTCGCAGGCCGCCAGTTCGAGATCGCAGAAATCGAAACCCTGCTGCGCGAAGGCCGTGTCGGCCCCCTCTTGGGTTTCCGCAACAGAATGGGGCGGCTCTTCAACGCGGACATCACGCTGAATGACGACAAACAACCCGCGTTCGACTTCGGCCAGCCCAAAGAAGGCGAAGCTGATGACGCGGTGGATTTTTCAGGTCAGGAACCTGTTGGAACCTGCCCCAAGTGCCATGCCCGCGTTTTCGATCACGGCGCGGCCTACGTCTGCGAAAAAATGACGGGGCCGGTAAAAAGCTGCGATTTCCGTTCCGGCAAAATCATCCTTCAACAGCCCGTCGAGCGTGAGCAGATGCAAAAGCTCCTCGCCGAAGGCAAAACCGATCTGTTGCGCAACTTCGTTTCTGCCCGCACCCATCGCAAGTTCTCCGCCTTCCTCGTGCGCGGGCAGGACGGCAAGGTGGGTTTCGAGTTTGAACCGCGCGCCCCCAAGGCTGCAAAGACGGATACGAAAGCCGCAAGCGCGCCAAAGTCTGCCGGAAAGAAAACCACTTCCCGTCGTGTTTCCACAAAATCGGAGAAATAGATGTGGAGGTGAAAAATGTTCAAGGAGAAAAGTGCACAGGGAATACGGTCGCTCAAAAAATATATCAAAACAGTTACGAGCGTGCTCAGTTGTTCTCTTATACTGGATCGTGACGCGAGAATTCTTTATTACAGCGACAATCTCATAAAACTGCTAGGAATCAAGGACGGCAGCCAATTTTTAGGTATGCCATTGATTGAGGCATGTGAATTATTAGGGGAAGATTTTGTTCAGAGAGTGTCACGTCGGCTTTCTCGTGTCATGTCTGGCGAAGATGAGTTTTTTGAGGAAGATACGGTTTCCTGGCCAAATGGAGAGAAACGCCTGTGCCGGATCATCTATAAACGGATGATGGATGAAAATAACAAGTTTGATCATATACTCCTCGCCGCATTTGACATCACTGATTTACGTCTTACAGAAAAAGAACGACATATAGAAGAATTGCTACAAACAACTGTGTTGCCCTGCTTTGTATGGGATCAACATGGCGTCATGCTTGCATACAATAAAGAGGCCGCTCGTGTTTTTCGTGTTTTGGAAAACTTGCCGCCCGAAGATTTTCATAAAATTTTTCTTTCAGTCCAGCCGAAATTTCAACCTGATGGAAGCGTATCCGAAACCATAAGGCAAAAAGTTATTACTGAGGCTTTAGAAAAAGGTTTCGCGCAACTCAACGTCCAACTAGGAAAAAGTGATGGGACGCTCATATACTTTATGGTGAGTGTCGCTCGCATTTCATGGGCGTTTGATTATCGGTTGATTGTGTATTTTTATGACACAACCGACATGATGTTAAAGGAGATTGAAGCAAAACAAGCCGAAGAGCGCATGAGACTCATGCTGGACGCTAATCCGTTGATGTGTATCTTACGGGATGATCAAGGCAATATCGTAGATTGTAATCAGGCAGCGCTGAATGTGCTGGAAGTTTCCAGCAAAGAGGTTTTTTGCAGAGATTTTTATAGCTTTTTCCCGGAATTTCAACCAGATGGAGTAAGAAGTGTCGATAAAGTAGAGGAAATGATAAAAGTTTTATCTGAAAAAAACACTCTTACCATGGAGAGAACGTTCCTGTCTCCTACAGGAAAAATGATTCCGGTAGAAAGCAAAATAGTACGCATTCCATGGAAAGATACGCATTATTATTTATCTTTTTCCCGTGATTTGCGTGAAGTAAAAGCTAATGAACGAAAAATGTTGGAAATCACTAAAAGAGAACGCAAGGCAAAGCTTCAAAAAGAAGCGGCACAGGCTGCTAATGAGGCGAAAAATCAATTCCTGGCGAACATGTCACATGAAATTCGCACCCCGATGAATGCAATATTAGGAATGTCGGAGCTTCTACTTCAGGGAAAACTGGATAAACGGCAGTTTCGGTACGCTGAGAGTATCAAAACATCTACTGTCGCACTTTTGAACATTATTAATGATATTTTAGACGTTTCAAAATTGCAAGCGGGAAAACTGAATCTTATACCCGTACATTATGATTTTAATGCATTTATTTATAACATATGCTCAACAGCGCAGTTTTTAATCAAGAGTAAAGACATCGTTTTTGAGTTGATTATGCAGGAACAAACGCCTATATGCCTATATGGAGATGATATGCGGCTCAGGCAGGTGCTTTTGAACCTGCTAGGCAATGCGATCAAGTTTACTGATGAAGGCGCTGTACGGTTAGCAGTCAGCTTCACAGACAGCACAATCAAAATGACCGTTAGCGACACCGGTATAGGCATACCGGCAGAAAATTTACCAACGCTGTTTGATGCTTTTGAGCAGGTCAACGTAGAAAAAAATCGAACTATAAAAGGTACAGGACTTGGGCTAACTATTTCAAAGCTTATTGTCGAAACTATGGGCGGGCAAATAGCAGTCGAGAGCGTGCTTGGTCAAGGCACATCATTTCACGTTGAAATTCCAAAAATTTTGGGTGATGCTGCACTGATATATCATGCCGATGATAAAAAAGACCAAATATTCGCACCGGACGTAAAAGTGCTGATTGTGGACGATAATGAAGTCAACTTGACTGTTGCGTTTGAGCTTTTGCGCCTTTACGACATCGCGCCGGAAACGGCGACTTCCGGTAAAGAGGCCATAGAACTGATCAAGCAGAATCCATACGATTTCGTGCTTATGGATCATATGATGCCGGAAATGGACGGCATTGAGGCTACTAAGATTGTCCGGAAAATGGGCATAAGTATCCCGATCATTGCGCTTACGGCAAATGCTGTTTCAGGTGTCAAGGAAATGATGCTGAAAGCCGGGATGAACGATTATTTGTCGAAACCCATTATAAGAGCAGAGCTAACGAATATAATCAAAAAATGGACTCCTCCTGAAAAACTCCTGGAGTCGCCATCCGAAACGACTGCACCCGGCAAGAGCAAAGAATACAATGAGTTGTGGGCAAGGCTTGAGCAAATAGAAGGGCTTTCCGTATCGACGGGGCTTGATAGAGTTGATGAGCAGCGAGAGATATATGAGAAAATGCTGAAATTGATGATACAAGAAATTGAGAAAGCCTGCAAAAATCTGGACAAATTTTTGCGGGAAAATGATATGAACGGCTTTTATATAGAAGCGCATGGCATAAAGGGCGCGCTCGCCAACATTGGGGCAATGGAACTTTCCGAAAAGGCGTTTGACCTTGAAGTTGCATCTGGCGAAAAGGATACTGCTTTTTGCGCTGAAAACTTACCGCCCTTGCTGGAAAGGTTAAATGGTTTGAGATTGAGTCTAAAAGAAGCTTTTTCTGTTATATCAAACGATGGCCCGTTTACAATTCCGCCTGAACTGCCTTGTATTTTTGAGAGATTGATAGACGCTTTTGCTGAAGTGGATTTGATACTCATAGATAAAGAAATAGAAAATATGAACGCATTAAATCTAAATGATGGATTGAGAGAGGAGATTGAAAAGATAAAGGACTTGGTGATGATGATGAATTACGCTGAGGCGACGGAACTAATACATAAACTGCTTGATAATACACAGCGCCTGTCAACCGTCAATTAAAAACACGGAGAGACGTATGAATACAACCGAATACTTCGATCTGCCAACCCTGTTGAAGCAGAGCGACCTTGATATACGGAATTTTGCCGCAACCAACCCATCGTTGCTTGTTGCCGAATATTTTGCCACGTTGTCGAGTCTTTCAGAACTTGCAGCGAGTGTTTCAAGCGCCTTGACCAAATTTGTTAGCTGCGATGCTGATAGAGACGCTTGTAGAAAATTGGAAAGCATGATTTCTTTATTGAACAACCTGGGGTGTGACAAGTTCAGGCTGGACTTTCACTCCCTGCTGGATGCTTACGGAAAGAAAGGCAACTGGAGAGAGGCTGCCATTCATGCAAAACGGATAAAGCAGGATTTTGACGACTTCTGCTCCCGGGTTATGGCAGCAAAAAGGATGACCAAGCCGGATATTTTGTCCGACGTACAGGATTTGAATGAAATATCATTAAAGAACCTTATTGAACGCCTGGACGATGAAGAGGCCCATCGTAAACTGCTGATTCTTGCTGTTGACGATTCGCCAGTTATTCTTAAAACGGTATCGTCTTTGTTGGGCGATACTTACAAAGTGTTTGTTTTGCCAAAATCAACAAAAATCAAGGAGGTTTTGCAAAAATTAACGCCCGAATTGTTTTTGCTTGACTACCAAATGCCGGAACTGACCGGATTTGAACTTGTACCTATTATCAGGAGTTTTGAAGAACACAAAGAAACCCCGATCATTTTTTTGACATCCATAGGCACGATCGAAAACGTATCGGCCGCTCTCGCGCTTGGCGCTTGCGATTTTATTGTAAAACCGTTTAAGCCGGATATATTGCGAGAGAAGATAGCAAAGCATATTGTCAGGAAAAAAGCATTTTAGTATTTGATCATTGATGCATCTACTTGCTAGAATTCACTTTCTGCTACCTTACTTTATATTCAATTCAGGTTTCCCTTGTCCAGCATTGCTCCTCTCGAACTCCAGCGCGACGTTCAACGTCGCCGCACCTTTGCCATCATTTCCCACCCGGATGCAGGCAAGACCACGCTGACTGAAAAACTGCTGCTGTTCGGCGGCGCGATCCAGCTCGCAGGGACGGTGCGGGCGCGCAAATCCGCGCGGCACGCCACTTCCGACTGGATGGAAGTCGAAAAACAGCGCGGCATCTCCGTAACCAGTTCCGTGATGCAGTTCGAGTATCAGGAACACACGATCAATCTGCTCGACACGCCGGGGCACGAGGATTTCTCCGAAGACACCTACCGCGTGCTCACCGCTGTAGATGCGGCGGTGATGGTGATCGACGCCGCCAAGGGCGTGGAAGCGCAGACCATCAAACTGCTCAAGGTCTGCCGCCTGCGAAACACCCCGATCATCACCTTCATCAACAAGCTCGACCGCGAAGTGCGCGCCCCTTTCGACCTGTTGGCCGAGATCGAGGAAGTGCTCAAAATTTCCTGCGCCCCCGTCACCTGGCCGATCGGCATGGGCAAGGCTTTTCGCGGCGTCTATCACCTGCTGGCCGACCGCATGCTGGTTTTTACGCCCGGGGAAGAGCAAAAAAGCGAAGCACAGGTCATTGCGGGTCTCGATAACCGGGAACTCGATCATCGCTACCCGCTCGAAATTGGTCAGGTACGGGATGACGTGGCGCTGCTTCACGACGCCTCTCCTCCCTTTGATCTCTCGGAATTCCTTGCGGGTCGGCAAAGCCCCGTGTTCTTTGGCTCCGGCATCAACAACTTTGGCGTACAGGAAATCCTTCAGGCGCTGGTCGACTGGGCGCCGCCGCCTCAGGCAAGAATCGCCTCCGCTGGAGGAGGTCATTCCGAGACGCGCATGGTGCAACCAACGGAAGCTCCCTTCTCCGGCTTCGTCTTCAAAATCCAGGCCAACATGGACCCCCGCCATCGCGACCGTATCGCGTTCTTCCGTATCTGTTCGGGGCGCTACAGTTCCGGCATGAAAGTGCGCCACGTTCGCGGCGGGCGCGACATGAAACTGGCCAACGCCCTCACCTTCATGGCGAATGAACGCGTCCTGAAAGAAGACGGCGTGGCCGGGGACATCATCGGCATTCATAACCACGGCCAGTTGCAGATCGGCGACACCCTCACCGAAGGCGAGGCGTTGGGTTTCAAGGGCATCCCTTACTTTTCGCCGGAGCTCTTCCGCGCCGCGCGCCTGCGCGATCCGCTCAAATCCAAGCAATTGCAGAAAGGATTGCAGGAACTCGGAGAAGAGGGGGCCATCCAGGTCTTTGAGCTCGAAGGCGGGCAAATGCTTCTGGGCGCAATCGGGCAACTGCAATTTGAAGTCGTCGCCCAACGCCTGAAAGACGAATACAAGGTCGATGCCATCTTCGACAACGTCGACATCCACACCGCGCGCTGGCTCACCTTTCCCGATGAAACCACCCGCCGCAACTTCGAGCGGGAACAGGCAGCGCGGCTTGGCCGGGACATCGACGGCAACTTCGTCTACCTTGCCAGCAGCCGTTACAACCTGGAAGTGACGATGGAAAAATGGCCAAAAGTCACCTTCCACGCCACCCGCGAACACGGTCAGGCGTTTGCCTGAGATACTGACAGCAATGAATGCCCCCCGGCCTGACGAAGACGCGACCCGCCCGATAGGCCGGGGCATGGCCTGGCTGGCGGCGGTGGCGCTGATCGGCGTGCTGTGGCTGTTCTTCGAGAATGTGCAGGACAAACGCGCCAACCCCAACCGTCATCTGACCGTCACCCCCGGCGGCGCCGAAGAACTGGTCTTGAAGCGCAACCCCGCCGGGCATTACCTTGTGCCCGGCATCATCAACGGCCAGCCTGTCACCTTCATGCTCGACACCGGGGCGACTCAGGTTGCGCTGCCTGCCGGACTGGGCATGCAACTCGGCCTGCGCGCCATCGGCCCGGCGGTTCAGGTCGCCACGGCCAACGGAAACGTCACCGCCCGAATGACCCTCATCGACGAACTGGCCTTCGGCCCTTTCGTTCTGCGTCAGGTACACGCCACCCTCAATCCCGGCATGGACGATGGCGACGACACTATCCTGCTGGGCATGAACGTGCTCAAACAACTGGAGTTCACGCAGCGCGGGGATACGTTGATATTGAGGGCGCTGTTGCCCCCACCCTAACCCTCCCCCGCATGCGGAGGAGGGAATCGGTCTCTTTCTCCCTGCAAGCGGGGTAGAGAATCAGACACCTTCCCCTGCTTGCGGGGGGCGAGGGCAGGGTTTCGCAGAGCACTGCTCTGCGCTGCCCGAGCGGGCTGGCTGTGCAAAGCCAGCCCTGAACAGGCTGGGATGGGGGCAATTTGAATCAAAGATACTCTAGCGATTCATACACGTATATTCAAATATAAACCGAGCGCTCCTCTGCAATTCGTATACGTGTTTTCCACAATAAACCCGCTTAATTGTTGATACAGTATGTGTCGGAATTTTTTACAATATTTTCCATATATATATATATATATATATATATATGGAAAATCAATGACTTACGATTCAGGCATAAATTTTGCTTATAAATCGGTGTGTCTGTGAACAGACTTGCGAAGCGACATCGCTTCCCCCTTCAACACACCGTAAGAGGAAATTTGTATGAACAAGAGAACCATCTCGTCGCTGATTCTTGGAGCGACCATCGCGCTGGCGGCATCTTCGGCAACTGCTGGCAATGCCCCATACGACATGACCTTTAGTTGGACCCCGGAGATAGATGTGATCAATGCGCTGATCGACGGAAACAGCGGCATCAATGTCACCAGCAGAACCTCGATCAGCCCCCATAAAGGCAACAGCCAAGTCGTCTTGACTGCCGGCGGCATCGCCTTGAGCACCGGGTGGCCGGGGGGGCACTCCATCGACTATTCCTATCTAGGCGGCAATGCCTCTCTTCGGAATAAAATGGGCCACTCTACGTACCACAATTCGGGGAAATGTTTTGAGGTCATCAAGGACACGCTCAGTTGCGGCGACAATGCCGACATGCGGGCGCTCCTCCAACAGGAGGTTCAACAGGAGTTTCCCCAGGCCCAACTTTCTTTCCAGAGCATTTGGGATACGAGCATGGTTGTTTTTTCGTTCACGCTCGACGACAAGAGCCTCGACACTATCTCGACGAGCTTCATCTTCGCCACGGATGAACTCTTCAGACCTCAAGGGGGCCCCAATAAGGACATTTTCGCTTTCTGGGTCGATGACGTGAATTACGCCCTGCTGCCGAACGGCAAAGTTGTCACGGTCGCCAATGCAATGGAGTACTACATCGCCGGCGGCGGCGAGGACTATGGCTACAGCGACAGAACGGCTGCAATTGATATCGTTGCGAAGCTCGATATGACTCGTGATGTGCATACCATCAAAATCGCCATTGCCGATGCCTTCGACGGGTACTACGACAGCGGCGTTTTCATCGGCCGGATTTCTGTCGTTCCCGAACCCGAAACCTACGCAATGATGCTGGCCGGTCTTGCCATGGTGGGCGCTGTGGCGCGTCGCCGCAAGAACGCGTAATCCGGTTTCAGACCTTTCCCGCAAGGGATGTGAAAAGGGGCTTGATGAAGCCCCTTTTCGCATGTGCCAGGAAGCTGTCACCCAGGCATATCATTCTGCGCGGAGCCGTTGGATCAAAACCGCTCCTTGCCTCACCTCTCCCCTGTCGCCACTTCCCATCCGAGACAAGCCAGCGCCACCGTGCGCGGAACGTGCCGCGCGCCTGTACGGTATTGGCTGATTGTGCGGCGTGACAGGCCGATTGCCTCGGCCGCCGCCGTCAGCGATAGTCTGTTGCGCTCTTGCCAGCGGCGGAATTCCAGCGTGTCGGCGCGGCCAGACTGTTCCAGCGCCATTTCCATCAAACGGTCGGCATCAATGGAGGCGTCATCCGACCAGGCCACGCTATGCCCCCAATCCGTTACAGCGGCTTGCTCAAACACGGCTCTGTCAGCGAGTGGCGCGAACACCTTCAAACGCCCCGCAATTTCAGACATATCGACGCGCACCGTCTGTCCACCGCTATAGACGGCTTCCAGAACCATTCCGTTCAGCGGGCGAACGGTTTCAAGTCTGTTTACGTTCTTGCTCATGGCTCATCTTTCCGTGGGGTTGTTCATCCGCGCCCATTCTTCGCGTATCAGACGGTGATGGTCAGCGATCCAATCTTGTGCGCGTTTGAGCGTGGCAGCCGGGACGCCGCTGTTGATAACCAGTCCGTCGAGATACACGGCGGCTTTTCCTTCCGGGCAGATCACATGGACGTGGACTGGCGGGTGCTCATTTCCCTGCACACGAATCAGCCAGTTTTCTCCGCCGTGTATCTTTCCCATGCTTTGAATAGTAGGGAAAAAATTTCCCTATGTCAAAGGCGCATCGAATTGTAGAACCATCATGCCTGTCACGACACACATTCAGAACTGCCCGATGCGGTGATTGGCAGCGTTTTCTCCGCATCAACCGCGGAGAATAACTTGCTCTTGCGGCGAATCGGGTGTTTAATCTCCGCATGAATTACGGAGAAAATCTCTACATCTGGCAGGCCGATGACTGGCCGAACTGGCGCTACGACCTGCGTGCGCTGACCGGGTTGCTGGCCGAAGTCAGCCGCGCCCAGGGCGTGCTGCTGGGACGTCTGGCCGATGTGGGGTTGGCGCTGCGCGATCAGGCCAGCCTCGTTGCCTTGACCGAGGACGTCGTCAAGACCAGCGAAATCGAAGGCGAAGTGCTCAATGTCGAATCCGTGCGCTCGTCCGTCGCCCGGCGGCTGGGGTTGGACATCGGCGCAGTGGCTCCGGTGGATCGACACGTTGAAGGCGTCGTGGAGATGGCGCTCGATGCCACTTCGCGCCCTGCTTCCCCGCTGACCGCCGAGCGCCTGTTCGGCTGGCATGCCGCCCTGTTCCCGACCGGCTACTCCGGCATGAACAGGATCGCTGTCGGGCAGTGGCGCAACGATGCCAATGGGCCGATGCAGGTGGTTTCCGGGCCGATGGGGCGGCGCAAGGTTCACTTTCAAGCCCCGCCTGCCGATGCGCTGCCCGTCGAGATGACGAAATTCCTGTCGTGGGCCAACGAGGAAACCCGCGAAATCGCGCTCATCAAGGCGGGTCTCGCGCACTTGTGGTTCGTGACGCTTCATCCGTTCGACGACGGCAATGGGCGCATCGCCCGCGCCGTAGGCGATCTGTTCCTCGCGCGCGCCGATGGCAGCCCGCAACGCTTCTACAGCCTGTCGGCACAAATCCAGCGCGAACGTAACGACTACTACGACGTGCTGGAGCGCACGCAGAAGGGCACGCTCGATGTCACGGGCTGGCTGTCGTGGTTTCTCGGCGCGCTTGGACGCGCCGTCGCCAGCGCCCAGAGCACACTGGATACCGTGCTGCTCAAGGCGCGTTTCTGGCAACGCTGGGCAGGCACGCCATTGAACGAGCGGCAGGTGAAACTGCTGAATCGCCTGCTCGACGGTTTCGAGGGCAAGCTCACCAGCAGCAAGTGGGCGGCCATCGCCAAATGCTCGCCCGACACCGCGCTGCGCGACATCACGCAGTTGCTGGAGTTGGGCGTGCTGAAGAAGTCGCCCGGCGGCGGCCGCAGTACCGGTTACGAGCTCAGAGTGGGATAGTCGGTATAGCCCTGCGCCGAGCCGCCGAAGAAGGTGCGGGGGTCGGCGGGGTTCATCGGGGCGTTGGCCTTGAGCCGTTCGACGAAATCCGGGTTTGCCAGCGGCATCTGACCATAAGATTCCAGATCGGCCAGCCCGGATGCCACGTCAGCGCCGATTTTCTCGCGCGGGCGGCCCGGGCGGTTCAGGATCAGCGTGCCTTTCCAGAGCTTGCGAAGGTCGGCCAGCAACGGTTCGTTGGCATGCATCACGATGTGCAGGTAAGCCAGCCCCAGCTTGTCGAGTTCGCCGACGAGATAACGATACAACTCCGGCCCTTCGGTGTTTGCGTCGATTCCCCAGATCGTCGTGTCGGGCGACAAACGAATCCCCGTTCTGTCCGCGCCGATTTCCGCAACAATCGCGGTGGCGATTTCAATGGCGAAGCGGGCGCGGTTTTCGATGGAGCCGCCATATTCGTCGGTGCGCGCGTTGGCGCTCTGTGCAAGGAACTGCCGAACCAGATAGGCATTCGCGCCGTGGATTTCGACTCCATCTACACCGGCCTCGATGGCGCGGCGGGCCGCGTAGCGGAAATCCTGGACGGTCTGGCGCACTTCCTCGGTGGTCAGGGCGCGCGGCACGGGAATATCCTGCATGCCGGTGGGCGTGAATATCCCCGCGCCCGGCGCAATGGCCGAAGGCGCAACACCCTGACGGTGGTGCGGCGTGTTGTCTGGGTGGGACATGCGCCCGGCGTGCATGAGCTGGATGAAGAGGTGACCGCCCCTGGCGTGCACGGCGTCGGCTACTTTTTTCCAGCCAGCGACGTGCGCATCGGTATAGATGCCCGGCGTGAATGTGTAACCCTGACCGTCGTCCGAGGGTTGGGTGCCTCCTGCGATGATGAGGCCGATGCTGGCGCGCTGGCTGAAATACTCGGCATCGAGTTCACCGGGCGTGCCGTCGAACTGGGCGCGCGAACGAACCATCGGCGCCATGGCCAGGCGATTTTGCAGGGTGGCGCGACCGACGCGGACGGGATCGAACAGTTTGCTCATGATGAAATCCTTGAATGGAGTGGATGAAAAATGCGCGCTTGCTGGAGATGAGTGAGCGCAATTATCTCATTCCGCCCGTTTGCGGAAGAAGGTGTTCGGATCAAATGACGCGTCACAACGTTCCGACATAGACTCTTGTGTCATATTCAAAATCGACGAACCCATGCTGGGCAGTAGTATTGAACAAGGTTTCGAGAGCTCGTGACATAGGTTCGTGGTTGGGATGTCCGGCCTGCGGGACATACGAGGAGGATAACGCGCGACCGCGCAAGGCGTCGAAATCCAGTTTTTGGGCGTAATGAAAATGTCCGATGTGCTGTAGTCCCGATCCAAACCAATCCTGCATGTCGGCGTCGTCGCTGTAGCGTTCGGCAACTTCGCTGTAATCGACGCCATAGGTTCGCAGCAGGGTTTCGTAGCCGCGTAAAAATTCGCTGCCGTCGAGCAGGCGGCTGTTCCAGATCAAGGCAACGAGACCGCCGGGACGCAGGATGCGGGCGAATTCGTTGCGTACCTGATTACGGTCGAACCAGTGAAACGCTTGCGCGGCAACAACCAGATCGACGCTGTCATCGGGTAGTGTCGTTCGTTCGGCGGGCGCGGCGATACTTGAGTAATCGGGGTAGCCGGACAGCCATTGATCGGCGGTTTGGCGCATGGCGTCGTTCGGCTCGACGGCAATGACCGGATGTCCGGCATCGAGCAGGAGTTTGCTCGAAATGCCGGTGCCCGCGCCAATATCGGCGACTTTGGCGTGAACGGGAATTGCGCAGGTTTCGTGCAGGAAGGTAATGAGTTCTGCCGGATAGCCAGGGCGGTAACGCGCGTAGTCAGCGGCGCGGTTGGAAAAACGTTGCGTGGGATTGAGTGTCATAGTGTCTCTCGATGGATTTTCGGAGGTTGTCTGATAAGGGTAGCAGCAATCAGGTCGGATCAAACAGATCGGGTTCGCGCACTTGGTTCAGGGGCTTTGCCGCCCCAATGCCCAGCACACATGCTCCCGCACGAGCGCCGAGGAATCCTCCGCCCGCGCGCGTAGTGCTGCATCCCGTTCCGGGCTGCGGGGCGCATTTCCGAGCGCCACCGCAATATTGCGCAACCAGCGTTCATGACCGATTCGATAAATGGGACTCCCGGCGGTTCGCTGAAGAAATTCAGCCTCGCTCCAGGCGAAAAGGCTGACGAGGGAAGCGCAATCGAGTCCGTTGCGAACGGCAAAATCCTTTTCTGCGCTTTGCGGGGTATGGCGATTCCACGGGCAGACAAGCTGGCAATCATCGCATCCATAGATACGATTCCCGATGAGCGGGCGCAGTGGCTCGGGAATGGAGCCGGGATGCTCGATCGTCAGGTAGGAAATGCAGCGCCGGGCGTCGAGCCGGTAAGGCGCAATGATTGCGCCGGTCGGACAGCCGGTCAGGCAGGCCGTGCAGCGTCCGCAATGGCTGGAAACCGGCGCGTCGACGGGCAGCGGAAGGTCGATGAATATCTCGCCGATGAAGAAGTACGAGCCAGATGAACGCGGCGGGCCAGAATCGCGCGCAATCAGCAGGGTATGCTTGCCGCGCCAGCCCAGGCCGGAACGTTGGGCGAATTCCACCTCAAACACGGGAGCGGAATCGGTAAAGACGCGGGCGCTGGCCGGTGCGGCGCGCATGATGCGATCGGCCAGTTTTTGCAGGCGCGTACGCACGGTCTTGTGGTAGTCGCGCCCCAGCGCGTAGCGGGAAACGTAGGCGTGCGCGTCGTTGGCAAGCGCCTCGGCGGCAGGGGCCGCGTCCGGCCAGTAGTGCATGCGCGCGGAAATCACCCTGGAGACATTCGGCATCAATTCGGCAGGATGCGTTCGCAGATGCGCATGGCGCATCATATAATGCATATTTCCGTGGCAACCGGCATCGAGCCAGCGCCGCAATCCTTCGCCCGCATCGGGCAATAACCCGGCTTCTCCGATGGTCAGTGCCGAAAACCCCAGTTCGGACGCCCACTGACGAATGGCAGCAGCCAGCGCGGCCAGTTCCGCCACGCTCAGACTCGCATACGCGTGGGATTCATTTGCAGGATGACGTGGATGTTTGCTCATTGCTCCGATGATAAAGACCTTGCCACAAGCGTGCAGCTTGTCGATGAGGCGGCCACGCTCGCATTGGGCGCGCGGCTGGCCGAACGGCTCGCGCCGGGGTTGAACATTTGGCTGGAAGGCGAACTGGGGAGTGGAAAAACAACACTGGTTCGCGGAATTTTGAGGGCCCTGGGGCATACCGGAACGGTAAAAAGTCCGACTTATACCTTGATCGAGCCTTACGCAATTTCTAAAATGAATCTGTATCATTTTGATTTTTATAGACTGACAACCCCCGAGGAATTCCTGGATGCGGGACTTGACGAGTATTTTTCAGGCGAGGGCATCTGTCTCGTGGAATGGCCGCGTCAGGCAGTTCCCTATCTGGCCCCGCCCGATCTCGTCATCACGCTCACGCCCAGAGACGGGGGCCGATGGTGCGAAATCCGGGCAAAAACGGAAGCTGGACGGACATGCGCAGAAAAACTGACGAGCTAGAGAAAACCGGGCCGGAGGATTTTCCGTGTCCCGGTCGGCGCGCGCTGCTGAAGTACACCGGCGGCGTGGCGCTCATCCTGCTCGCGGGCAGAGCGGGCGCAGCGCCTGACGACAACAGTCTGGTGGCGCTGAGGGTATGGCCGGCGGACGAATATTCCCGCATCACCTTCGAGAGCCGCCACAAACTGAACTTCAAGCAAATGCTGCTGAAAGACCCGGATCGTCTGGTCGTCGACATGGAAGGCGTCGATCTGGAAAGCGTGCTGGTCAACATCTTCGGCAAGGTGCTCGATCACGACCCGTACATCAAGTTGATCCGCGCCGCCCAGAACCGCCCTGGCGTGGTGCGTCTGGTGGTTGATCTGAAAGAGGAAATTAATCCGCAAGTTTTCACCCTCGCTCCGGCCGGCAATTATGCTCATAGACTGGTCATTGACCTCTATCCCCTGGTTCCGCCCGATCCGCTGCTGGCCCTGATTCAGAAAACGTTGTCAACGGACGCGCCAGCGAGCGGACGCGCCGAACCGGAAGACCCCATTGCCGCCCTGGCATCTGCGGCGGAAACCTCCCCAGGCGCGGCCCCTTCTCAAAACACATCGCCTCCCCCGGCTTCCCCGCCCCCCGACAAGGCTCCTGTTCCGGACAAGGGCAGCAATACGGTCCGTCGCGAACCGCCGAAGGCCAAACGCCTTTACACGATTGCGCTCGACCCCGGTCACGGCGGCGAAGACCCTGGCGCGATAGGGCAGCGCGGCAGTTACGAAAAAAACGTGAACCTCAACATCGCGCGCCGTCTGAAGCGCAGGATCGACGACACCCCCGGCATGCGCGCAATGCTGACGCGCGATGCCGATTACTTCGTTCCGTTGGCGCAGCGGGTAGATCGCGCGCGAAGAGTGCAGGCCGATCTTTTCGTCTCGATACATGCCGATGCCTACGTGCGCCCGGAAGCGCGCGGCAGTTCGGTATTCGTGCTCTCGGAGCAGGGCGCTTCGTCTTCGACGGCGCGCTGGCTGGCGCAGAGGGAAAACGAGTCCGATCTGATCGGCGGCGTGAATCTCGCCCGGCAGGAGAGCCACATCGCCCGCACCCTGCTCGATTTGTCGCTGACGGCCACCATCAACGACAGCATCAAACTCGGGCGCGCCGTGCTCACCGCGCTGGGCGACATCAACATCCTGCACAAGCCCCAGGTGGAACAGGCGGGTTTTGCGGTGCTCAAGGCCCCGGACATTCCTTCGATCCTGGTGGAAACCGCGTTCATCAGTAATCCCGAAGAGGAAGCCCGTCTGAACGACGACGCCTATCAGGAAAAAATAGCCGATGCCATCCTGCGCGGCATCCGGCGCTACTTCGACGACAATCCGCCGATGCAGCGATCGCCTGTTGCGTGAAGGGGTTGCCTTACCCGTGCATGTCATTCTGCGCGGAGCCGTCAGGCGTAGTCGCAGAATCTAAAGCCAGGAGGCGCAGTTTTTCTCAATAGGGGGCTTGCGCCCCCTTTTCATACATAAAAATCAGGAAACCAGTTACTGGCTCTTGCGGCGGCGGGTTACGGCGCCAATCAAGCCAAGACCAGCCAGCAGCATGGCGTAGGTTTCGGGTTCCGGAACAGGAGTATGAATGTAACTCGCTTGAATCTTGGCTGAAAAACCGCTTGCATTCTGCACATTATTGTAACTGCCGAAATAGCCGTAACCGGGAATGTAGCCATAATCGGCACTGTTGTTGTTGTGGACAATGAACTCAATCGTATTGGGTCCATTGACATTCCAGTTAATGCCGTATGACTGAAGGATAGTGTTGGTTAACGTGAGGGTGGTATAGCCCTGGATCCATCCACGGTAATCCTTGGGTTGAGGGGTGAAGCCTCCGTATTCCTTTCCGTTTATTACGACAGCATGCATGTGATCGTCAGAAGCAAAGGATATCTTGAGTACTTCGAACGTTATCGAGTCCCCGTTGGCGAGAAGGCTGCTGAAATCCTCTGTGATAGATGTCACATAGGAATAATAGCCGTTCGCATCAACCCCGCCGCTGGTGCGGCTTATCCAGGGCAGGTTCGTGTTCCAGACGAGTTGTTGCGCACGACTATCCGAAATCCGGTATGCCGTACTATATCCCGCAGTGTTGAGAACGCCATTGGTGTAGGTACGCTGGGCTTTCCAGTTATAGCTTTCGTTTGAATTGCAGAAAGTGTTTTGGTAATAGGCATTCCATTGGCAGCCGGTATTCAGCCCGCCCAAATACTTTACCTGCCAACCGTTAGCAGTTGTGGTATCACGCATTTGGCCTGGAAGCGGAACACTTTGCTGCGCCGCCGATGGCATGGCAAACGCGATGCCAAGCGCCAGAAGTGAAGCAGAAAACAGTCTGGACATGATTGAATCTCCTTTTTCGTCAATACAGATGTTCGCTATAGCAAAGCTATTCAGACAAATAAGAGCAAAAACCATGCCCAATCCACAACCTATTGATTATTAAAATACAAGTTATTCGTATGATAAGAAAGTGTTAAAAAATTCGACATATTTAAATTTGTTTGATAGGCAATGGTTCGGAAGGTACGTATACGATTTCAAAACACGCCACCGCTTTATTGTGGAAAACACGTACACTTATTTATTCCTGGATATTTGCGGCACGGGCAGGTCGGCCGAAAAACGTGAAGCCTCTGCAAAACTCCTCCTGCCATCCTGCAACTTGCCCGGTTTCGCCAGGCATTCTGATAACATGCCGCCTTACATCGCCACGCGCTTGGGCGCCGGTTAGGGAAACGCTGCAAAACCTCTCCCGTCATTCTGCGCGTAGCGAAGCAAAGTCGCAGAATCCAGAGGCCGCGTGGATGCTGCGACTTCGCGCAGCATGACAAGCGGTGGATGCAGGGTTATGCAGAGATTCCTTAGCGTAACCGTTGGGTTTTCGACTATTCTTTCCTCATACAGTGCTCCAATGACTACTGCTCTCGTACTAATCGACCTACAGAATGACTACTTTCCAGGCGGCGCTATGGAGTTGGTCGGCTCCAATGATGCTGTTGCACAAGCAAAGGCGCTTCTTCTTGCATTTCGAGAGCGCTCTTTGCCAATCTTTCATGTGCAACATATCTCCATACGGCCAAACGCAACCTTCTTTCTGCCAAATACAACAGGCGTTGATATTCATCGTTCCGTACAGCCCACAGTTGGCGAGTCCATCATCAAAAAACATTTCCCGAGCAGTTTCCGAGAAACAACGCTTCTTGAGCATCTTCGCGCCGTAAATGCCACAAAGCTGATTATCGTTGGCATGATGACGCATATGTGCGTGGATACTACAGTTCGTGCTGCGGCTGATTTGGGTTTTGAGTGCTTTCTTGCACAGGACGCATGTGCAACACGAGCGCTTCAGTTTTCCGACCATCGCGTCGAGGCAGAGCAAGTCCAAACTTCTTACCTGGCTGCGCTCAATGGTGCATTTTCTCAGGTTTTACCTGCGCACCAGATCATTGCTCATCATCTTGGATAATGTGCTGCGTTCCGCTCTGACAAGCATGCCCGCCCTATGAAAACGACATCCATTTTCGCGCCTGCCCTCATCCTCATGCTTTGGACCTTTCTCGTTCTGGTACAGGTTCCAATCCGTCGCTTCAGCGCCTACTTTTTGGGCAAACGCGTCGTCGCTGATGACTTCAAGTACGGCGAGTCATCGAACGTGCCTGCGGATGTGTCGCTGCCAAACAGGATCTTCATGAACCTCGTCGAAGTTCCTGTTCTCTTCTACGCACTCGTCCTGATCGCTTTTGTCACAAACGAAGTCAACCACGTCACCGTAGGTCTGGCCTGGCTGTACGTCGCGTTGCGCCTCGTCCACAGCCTGATTTACTTAACCTACAACCACGTCGTCCACAGGTTCGCGGCCTTCACAGCCAGCAATCTCGTCGTAATCGCCATGATCATCTATCTGGGCGTGGTGGCGCTGTGACATGCCTGCTTCACCCGTGATTGAAACCAGGACGCTACCCGGAAAAACATTCCGTAACCGCTACGCCCTTGCTGTTACAATTGCGCCCCGTGGCGGGTCTCCCCGCATTGCAGCGCGGTGAACCTGGTCAGGGCCGGAAGGCAGCAGCCACAGCCGTTACCTGTAAGTGCCGGGGGTCAGGCTCGCCACCCAGATTCCACAGGAGCGCCGCGATACGCGGCGCTTTTCGCATCGTTCATTTTTCCAGGCGCTGTCGCGCGTTCGAGTTAAAATCCGCGCCCATGAGCTATCAGGTGTTGGCACGCAAATGGCGGCCAAAATCCTTTGACACCCTGGTCGGACAGGAACACGTCGTCCGGGCGCTTTCCCATGCGCTCGATACGAAGCGGCTGCATCACGCATGGCTTTTCACGGGCACGCGCGGGGTTGGCAAGACCACGATTTCGCGCATTCTTGCCAAGGCGCTGAACTGCGAGCAGGGCGTGAGCGCCGCGCCTTGCGGGCAATGCGAAGCCTGCCGCGCAATCGACTCCGATCGCTTCCCCGACTATGTGGAGATGGACGCGGCCTCGAACCGTGGCGTCGACGACATGGCGGCGCTGCTCGACCGCGCCGTATACGCGCCCGTGGCGGGACGCTACAAGGTCTACATGATCGACGAAGTGCACATGCTCACCGGGCACGCCTTCAACGCGATGCTGAAAACGCTGGAAGAGCCGCCCGAGCACGTCAAATTCATTCTCGCCACCACCGATCCGCAGAAAATCCCGGTCACGGTGCTCTCCCGCTGCCTGCAATTCAATCTCAAGCAGATGCCGCCAGGGCGGATCACGGAGCACCTCGCGCGCATTCTGGAAGCCGAGTCGGTTCCGTTCGAGCCGGGGGCGTTGCGCCACCTCGCTCATGCGGCCAGCGGCTCGATGCGCGATGCGCTTTCCCTGCTCGATCAGGCCATCGCCCACGGCGCGGGGCAGGTGCTCGAAGAGCAGGTGACGAACATGCTCGGCGCGGTAGGTGAAGATCATCTGTATGCAGTTCTGGACGCCCTGGTCGAAGGCAGCGCCGAGGCGCTGCTCGCTGTCGCCGACGACATGGAAGCGAGAAGCCTGTCGTTCGAGGCGGCCTTGCAGGCGCTGGCAACCCTGCTCTCAAGGGTGGCGCTGGCGCAGTTCGCGCCCGCCGCCATCACCGAGGAAGACGACCGGCTGCTGGCCCAGGCGCAGCGGTTCGATGCCGAATACCTGCAACTGGCCTACCAGATCGCCATCCATGGCCGCGACGAACTACCGCTTGCGCCCGATGAAGCCACCGGCTTCACGATGTGTTTGCTGCGGCTGCTGGCGTTCAGACCCGAACAACCGGGAAGCTCCGGCTCCGCGCCGCCCGCGCCTTCCGGCAGCACGGGCAAGGCCCGCCCCCTGCCGCCTGAGCAGCCGGAACGTAGGGGCGAAAAATCTTTCGCCCCTGCATCCCCCGCGCCGACGACCTCCGTGCCTCAAACCGCCGTAAACGGGGAGGTCAAAAACACCGCCATCTCTGACGCCTTTGAGCGTGGAGACTGGCGTAAAGTCGTGCGCGCACTGGGACTCACTGGCATTGCGCGCGAACTGCTCGAACACTGCGAATGGGTGGATTGCTCTGATGAGCGCCTGAACCTCCGGCTCTCGGAGACGCATCGCCCTCTGCTCGATCTGAGCGACCGCGCCACGCTCATGCGCATCGAGGGCGAGCTTGCCCGTGCGCTGGGTCGTCCCTTGAAATTGAACATCGAAATCGGCTCGATTGCCGGGCAAACCCCGGCGCAGCGTGACGAACTGGATCGTCGCGAGCGCCACGCCCAGGCCGTTTCATCGCTCGAAGCCGATCCATTCGTGCGCGAACTGATCGAGCGGTTCGATGCCAGTCTGAACGAAAACACCGTCAAGCCGTTGTAAACACGGACTTTTTACTTTATTCCTCCACGGAGACATTCAAATGATGAAAGGCGGAATTGCCGGCCTGATGAAGCAGGCCCAGCAAATGCAGGAAAACATGAAGAAGATGCAGGACCAGATCGCCGCGATGGAAATCGAGGGTGAATCCGGCGCGGGCATGGTCAAGGTGGTCATGACCGGCAAATACGAAGTGCGCCGCGTGCAGATCGACCCCTCGGTGATGGACGACCGCGAAATGCTCGAAGACCTGATCGCGGCAGCCGTCAACGGCGCGGTGCACAAGGTAGAGGCGCTCTCCGCTGAAAAAATGTCCGGTTTCACGGCGGGGCTGAATCTGCCGCCGGGCATGAAGATGCCGTTCTGATGCCGGAAAAGCAATCCTGCCTGGATGAACTGATCGCCGCCCTGCGCTGCCTGCCCGGAGTAGGGCCGCGTTCGGCGCAGCGCATGGCCTACCACCTGTTGCAGCGCGACCGCCAGGGCGCAGCGCGACTGGCGGGCGCTATTGGGCGCTCGCTTGCAGTCTTGCGGCATTGCGCGCGGTGCAATGCGTTTTCTGAAGAAGAAGTCTGCGCGCGCTGCGCGAATCCGCGCCGCGACCCCGCGCGCCTCTGCGTGGTCGAAACCCCGGCCGATCTGGCGATGATCGAACAGACACAGGCTTATGACGGCCTGTATTACGTGCTGATGGGCCGCCTGTCGCCGCTCGACGGCATCGGCCCCCGTGAACTGGAGTTCGACCGTCTGGTTGCCCGCGCAAGCGACGGCGAAGTACGGGAAGTCATTCTCGCCACCAACTTCACAAACGAAGGCGAAGTCACCGCGCACGCCCTGGCCGGGCTGCTCACCGCGCGCGGTCTGACGGTCAGCCGCCTCTCAAGAGGGGTGCCGGTCGGTGGAGAACTCGAACATACCGGCATCGGAACGATCGCACAGGCGATGATGGAGCGCCGCGCGATGTAACCGGGAAAAACAATGAATCTTTCCGTACTGAAAGAATTCTTTGCGGGTTTTTTGCGTTCCCGCCACTTCGGGCGACACTTTCGCCGCTTCATCCTGCTGGATTCGGCTGCGCGGGTCAGGGCAACCCGTGAAATTCCCGCCTCACTGAGCAAAACCCTGCTCGACGCGTCGGCAAGCAGCGCCGATGCCTTGTACCAGCAATATGAAAGTCACAAGGATGGCCTCTCCGATGGTGCAGCCGAGGCAATCCGCGCCCGCGTAGGACTGAATGAGGTCGTGCATGAAAAACCGCTCTCCTGGCGGATGCACCTGTGGCACTGCTACAAAAACCCGTTCAACCTGTTGCTGACGCTGCTTGCGGTCATTTCGTGGATCACGGATGACATTGAAGCCACCCTCGTCATCAGCGCGATGGTTGTGCTCTCTACCCTGTTGCGTTTCTGGCAGGAAGCCAAATCGGACAAGGCTGCCGACGCGCTCAAGGCGATGGTGAGCAATACCGCCACGGTGATCCGTCGTCATGTCCCCGAAGACGCCGAACCGAATGCGGTGAATCGTCCTGGCCCGCATGCATCGCAGCGCGTGGAATTACCTATCCAGCTACTGGTTCCCGGTGACCTCATCACGCTGTCGGCAGGCGACATGATCCCGGCGGATTGTCGCGTACTTACCGCCAAGGACCTGTTCGTTTCCCAGGCGTCCATGACGGGCGAGTCCATGCCGGTAGAAAAATTTGTCGGCCATCGCGGCGCAAGGACGAACAATCCGCTGGAACTGGACAATATCGTATTCATGGGAACCAACGTCGTGTCCGGGTCGGCGACCGCAATCGTGCTCAACACCGGCAACGCAACCTGGTTCGGCGCGCTGGCAAGCCGCGTGACAGCCGTCGACCGGACGCAGACTTCCTTCCAGACCGGCGTGAACAAGGTGAGCTGGCTGCTCATCCGCTTTATGTTCGTCATGGCCCCGCTGGTGCTGTTCATCAATGGGTTCACAAAGGGCAACTGGACGGAGGCGCTTCTGTTCGCGCTCTCGATCGCCGTGGGATTGACTCCTGAAATGCTGCCGATGATCGTGACCTCGACGCTTGCCAAGGGGGCGGTATTCCTTTCGCGCAAAAAAGTCATCGTGAAGCGGCTGGACGCCATCCAGAACTTTGGCGCAATGGATGTGCTCTGTACCGACAAGACCGGCACACTCACCCAGGACAGGATTTTTCTCGCGCGGCATGTCGATGTCTGGGGCGAGGAATCCGATGATGTGCTGGAACTCGCCTATCTGAACAGCTATTACCAGACCGGGTTGAAAAACCTGCTGGACGTGGCGGTGCTGGAACACGGCGAAGTGCACCAGGAACTGGAGCCGACCCGCAACTATCGCAAGGTCGATGAAATCCCGTTCGATTTCACCCGCCGCCGCATGTCGGTCGTGGTTGCCGAACACGATGCGCACCACATTATCATTACCAAGGGCGCGGTCGAAGAAATCCTTTCCGTGTGTACCCGGGTACGTCATGGCGAAGCGGTTGAACCGCTGTTGCCCGCGTTGCTGGCGCGCATCCGCGCCCTGACCGCCGACCTGAACGAGGAAGGTTTGCGCGTGGTGGCGGTCGCCTCCAGGGAACTGCCCCCCGAAAAGGAAGCCTATGGCGTTTCCGACGAACGAGACCTGACGCTGATTGGCTACGTGGCTTTCCTCGACCCCCCGAAAGAGTCTACCGCGCCCGCGCTCAGAGCCCTGAACGAACATGGCGTAACGGTCAAGGTGCTGACCGGCGACAACGAACTGGTCACGGCCAAGATCTGCCGCGAAGTGGGACTGGAGCAGAAAGGCGTGCTGCTCGGCGCTGACATCGAAAACATGAGCGAGCAGGAACTGGGAAAAGCAGTGGAGACCCACAGCGTCTTCGCCAAGCTCACCCCGATGCACAAGGAACGCATCGTGCGGTCGCTCAAGAGCAACGGGCATGTGGTCGGTTTCATGGGCGACGGCATCAACGACGCGCCTGCGTTACGCGCTGCCGACATTGGCATCTCGGTCGATACGGCGGTGGATATTGCCAAGGAAGCCGCAGACATCATCCTGCTGGAAAAGAGTTTGATGATTCTCGAAGAAGGCGTGCAGGAAGGCCGGCGCACCTTCTCCAACATGTTGAAATACATCAAGATGACAGCCAGTTCCAACTTCGGGAACGTCTTCTCGGTGCTGGTTGCCTCGGCCTTCCTTCCTTTCCTGCCGATGCTGCCGATGCATCTGCTCGTTCAGAACCTGCTCTACGACATCTCGCAAATTGTCATTCCGTTCGACAACGTAGACGAAGAGCTTCTGAAAAAACCACAACGCTGGCAACCGGGTGACATTGGTCGTTTCATGCTATTTTTCGGGCCGCTCAGTTCCATCTTCGACATCATGGCGTTCTTCGTGATGTGGTACGTGTTCTCTGCCAACGTGCCGGAAAAGCAGACCCTGTTTCAGTCCGGCTGGTTCGTAATGGGACTGCTGACACAAACCCTGATCGTCCACATGATCCGCACAGTGAAGATTCCCTTTATCCAGAGCCGCGCCGCCACGCCCCTGCTCGTCATGACAGGAACCATCATGGCAATAGGCATCTTCCTCCCGATGGGGCCGTTTGCGGATTACTTCAAACTGACAGCCCTGCCGCTTGCCTATTTCCCGATCCTGCTGTTGATTCTGGCCGGTTACATGGGCCTGACACAGTACGTGAAAGGCTTTTATGCGCGTCGCTACGGCTGGCAGTGATCATCCCGAAGCGCTATTTCTCTTGTCAGCAGTGACATTAAATTGACTCGCCAGTTGCTCATTATTCACCGGGCATGTATGATCACAGTTTGTCACGTTGAATAATCCTCATTACCGGGCACTGGCACACCATGTTGAAACGATTCCCTTCAAACGGAAAGCTGAACAGTCTGAATCGCCGACAACGCAAAAAGTTGCGCGTAGGCGAGTTCCAGGAACTCGTGTTCGAGATACGGATTCAGTTCAGGCAGCCCATGGACGATGCGACCCTCGATACTTTTTGGGATGCTCTCATTGCCCTGGTCGAGTCGCGCCGCCTTGCTGTTGGCGGGTGGAGTGACCTGACGAAAATGGATGGCGTCATCTCCGCGTGGGGACGCGGTTCGCCTACCGAAGCAGATCGACAGGCTCTTCTGGACTGGTTGCGGCTACGTAGCGAAGTAGCCAGCGCCGAGGCGGGTGATTTCGCTGATGGCTGGTATGGCAGGGATGCCGAGTAAGTCGCAGCCAGTTGCAAGGCGCCAATATTCGGACACACATCAGCTCGGGCAGATGCTGATGACAAATGGCTGTGGCCGGCTTGGCTGACACAGCCTTTTCCCTCATCTCCTGCATCGTGCGGTTCCGGTGGTGAATAATAGCTATTGAGCTGATGCGTTAAATCCCTCCTTTGACTTGGACTCGTTTCCGGTCACGATTTTACGGTACAGCGCCAAACCATCGCCCAGGAAATCATGACAGCAGAAATTGCATCACCCAATAGAAGTTCAGTGAAAAGATTCGCCCAATCCCTCACGCTCATCGTTGCCCTGTTTGTAACTCTGCCCGCAAGCGCCGAGGTATACCGATGGAAAGATCAGGACGGCAGGACACATTTTTCGGACACTCCTCCGATGTACCAGGAAGGCTACTCCGCAGGAGGTTTTGAGCCTCCCGTGGAGAACAGAGGCAATGCCAAAGCAGCGCTACGCGCCGAAGGAAAAGCGAAACCTGCCAGAACGAAAGAAGAGTCATTGGGCAGCAGCCCGACAGATTCAAAGCCCCCCGAAACGTTGCTAGACTTTCTCAAAAAGATATTTATTGCGGCTGCCGTTATCGTTGCATTAGCGTTCGTAATCAAGCTCATTATCATATTGGTATTTGCCAGATTGCTGAACGTGAAGATGATTACAAAGTTGCTTGGCAATAGGATCATTGAAGAATTATTGAAATCAGAGGATAGTAGAAATCGCTACGAAAGTCCTCGATTTTTCAGTAATTTTTTTCAGAATAAATCTTCGGGTTCAGTATCTTATCGAAGCAAACCAATCCTGACGCCATCTGAACAGAACTTTTATTATCTTCTCCAGGAGGCTCTCCAGGGCTACATTGTGATTTCCCAGGTGCAGATTATTCGTTTTGTGAATGTCATGGGAGCCGGGCGAGATTGGAAGATCGCGTTTGAGCAGATTTCGCGTAAGAGCGTAGATTTTCTGATTTGCAGCAGGAATTTCAGTGTCATTGCCGCTATTGAGTTGCAGGATAAGTCGCATTTACGCCCGGATCGACAGAAGAGTGACGAAATCAAACGGGCGGTACTGAGAGCCGCAGGTGTGAGATTGGTTGAATACTATGTAAGCTCTTTGCCAACCGTGGAAGAAATCAGGCGTGATTTCATTACCGAGGAAGAGACGAGATTCTACGAACCTGAGCGGCCAACATTCGACTACAGCAGCATTTGACGAGGGTTGTCCGATTGACATAAACGAAACGCTCGCGCCCAAGGACGGTTTTTAAATTTCTGTAACTTCTGTCTTGACTGAAGTATGAGTTCGGAACTCAATCAGGAACCGAAGGAAAGCGTACAACGTATCCCGGAAACACTGACATTCCTGGAGACGCTGACCACATGGGCCGACGCATCCGGGAGAGATTGCGATCGACAACGCCTCGGTTATCCGGCTTTCATCGCCATGGTCGCAATCTATTTTCTGATGGTTTTGAAACCGGCGCTGTTTTAGGAATCTGAGGACGTAAAAAAGGAGGAAACATCCTCCTTTTTGCGCAGACTATGCACTGTCGTTGAGGCCCAGGCACCTTGCACGTCATGGTATTAAGGCTATAGTTCCAGGTATATGAAAAAGGTATTTCGCACAACTGACGCGCCTGTATCAACATCGAACTTTGGCAGTCCCGGTCGTAACAGCGTGTCCATATCCCGACGAAAGGCCACATTACCCAGCCGCGCATCAAGGAGCGAATTGGCCTCCTCTCTCCTCAAGCGAACCCCCTCCTTTTCCAGATACCATGTAAAGGCTTCCATTGCCTTGGCGCCGTCCACGGGATAAGGCGTGAAGCCCGCTTTGCTGAGCTGCGCGGCATGAAAAAGATCGAAAAGGTCGCGTCCCTGCGTGCGCTGCATCAGCGCACGCGTCTTGGTTCCCAGCATCTCGTTGATGTCGTAGGAACGGGCTGTCGCGCGGAGGTGGCGGCAACGCCGCGCGACAACCTCAAGTCTTGCTCGATCTGGCTGCGCTTGGGCCATGGTGCAAATGCTTGCCAGGCTGTCAGGTGGGTTTGCAGGATCATGTGTTGGCACTCCCCAAGCAGGCGGGTAAGCGCACCTTGAAGGTGGTATCGGCGACAGGTGGCGTGGCTTGTGCTTGCCCGCGCTCCAGGGGGATGAGACGTCGTGGCTTGTCGCGCAGCCAAGCGCAAATCTGCGAGGCCAGGGTATCCTGACCGTCCAGTGTTGACAGGACTCCAAGGCGCTGCGCGGTTGGAATTTCCCGCAGCGCATCCATTGCTTCGAGCATGCCTTCCGGTGTGCAGGATGCCCATAACTCCCGCAGCGCCTCGCGAACACGGGCTATGCCGCCGACAAGAGCAACCCGCTCCACCAGTTCGAGCGCAGTCAGTTCCGGAGTGCCCACTTTGAACCTGCCATCCGGAGTTTCATGCCAGCGCGTCGGCATACTCTCGGCCTTGGTACGGGTGAGGAACACTACATCATGGCGGCCAACCGTAATGGAAAGTCGACGCTCAGGCACCATGACCTGCGTGCGCATCACCGCGTAAGGCGATGCTCCGTAGATTTCGGCTGCGCTCAAGAGTGAGACGTAGTAGGGGATGCCCAACGTCTTACGCATGTAGCGATCCAACCAGACCTCCAGCGGTGGCGCACCAGCGATGGCGTACTGTAGCGGCACGATGAGCCAATGCTCTGAACCACGGGACAGGCGAATCAGCCGCCCTCGCCGTTGCTGGCGATGCAGGGCCTGACGCAAAGCTTCAACGCTCAGGTGAGGAAGCGCTCTTCGGATGTCCTGGGTGCTCAGGTTCAGTTTTCCGGAGCGCTCGGCATCGTCGAGGATGGTAGATAAGGGACTAGGGGTGACCATCGACTCACACCAATCATTTCGCGCAATATATCATCATTTAATATATTGCGCGAAATTATTGTTTTGTTTGCTGTAAAAACCAGACGGACATGGCATCAGGAATGATCGAACTTATTGCGGGCCAAACACGAGTACGCGGAACTCCTCACAATCTGGCTTTCATCTTACCCAGATCAGATGTGATTCCAATGTGCCTTGTTTAGGGGTTGCTGCCGCACGTTGCTGCACCTTTGCGCACTCAGCAAAAGCGGCATAAAGCAAAAAACTTCTAATTTTCAGCAGCTTGGATAGTTTTGCGAACGCCAGCGGACGTTGGCGGTTTTCCCGGAAAGATACTGTGGAGCGGGAAACGAAATCCACACTCAAGCATCAAGCTGTTGATTTCATTACCTCTTATTGAATCTGATCCACAAAAATGGACAAGATTCGGGACAAAATTGTAGATTCTCAACAGAATCAAGGCAAGTACCCGTGTAGCAACCCTGGATAACTCTTCTGTCGCAACTCTTCAATGGCCTTGTCCGTCAGCTTCCAGGCATCCCCTCTGATGCGAACAATCAGCTCCGTCCACACTCGTTCAAAAGCGCGCACCGCATCGTCATCGCCAAACCGAATTCCTGCGGGCAATAGTGGTGCGATGTCCTCGGTGAGACTGCGCGTAAGCTTCTCCAACATGCGCTGTTCGGCCATCGCACGGCTGATTGATTTGCCTTCTAATGCCAAGTAGTGATCAAAGCTGGCGATGAGTTTGTCGGTATCCAACGCGAGTTTATCGAGTCCGTAATGCAGATCGAACAAATCGCGGTTCTTGCGCCGCTGAAGCAAGGCGCGCAGCTTGGTGCCGAACAGTTCCTCGGGCTCGAAGGAAACGATCTCGGCTTCACCTCGATACCAGTCGTTTGCCACGGCAAAGGGATAGGATTTGAACCCGAGAAAACTTTCGTGTTCACGCGTGTTGATTTCGATCTTGAGCTTCAATGTGGTCTGCATGTCGGCTTCTGGCGTGAATTTGAAGACCAGATGCATCGAATGCCCGGCTTGCTCGCGGTTGCATTTGCCTAGCCACGACAAAACCTCTCGAATCGCATCGACCGTTGTGCCGATGGGTTCGGCTTGGGTCTGCACCAGGTCGAGGTCTTCGGAATAGCGCAGGGGCTGCGCGAACAGCAGCTTGTTGATGGCGGTGCCGCCACGGAACGCAATCTTGCCCTTCAAAGCGGGCGCATTGAACAGGTCACACAAGGCGCGGCAGATGATGAGGTCTTGCTCGACCTGGCGCGAATCGGGCCAGGGCGCTGTCTGGCGCCATGCCTGGATATAGGCGTTGGGGATCAAAAATCGGTCTCCACGGATTCATTGATGACGAGTTTCCACTTGGCGTCTTTCTCGTGGAGTTCAACCAGTGATTCCAGAAGCGGTTTGATGGATGGATCGAGCAGCTTCATGGATTTGGCTTGGCGGGCGAAGGGTTCCAGCGCACCGGCCTGCCGCGCATGGTTGGCGTGATCGAGCAGATACCCGAGACGACGCACCGAGGCGTTTTCGTAATGTTCGGCGGCCTTGGCCAATCTGCGCGGACGGGCCTTCGCGCCGAGGTCTTTCACAATCTGCGCCACGCCGTTGATGCCCGCAGCCTTATGGAAGTAGCGCGCGACGTCGAGCAGCGTCAGTTCCACCCCGGCAACCTTGGCAAAACCAGCTTCGCTTTTGATCTGCCCGAGCCAGTCAGGTTGGTTGATTTGAGCGAATGCCGCCGGAGCCTGATAGACGAACTGGATGCGGTAGCGACCAATATCGAAGTTCCGAAGTTGCTGGGGCGCAATCACCTGAAAAATCATCGCCGCCTGATGTGTGGAACCATGGAAGGCCGCGGCCCGCAGCAATGAGATTCGATAGTCGATTCCCAGGTACTTCATCAGCGGGTCGATCCAGCGCACTGGATCGGGCGCGCCGACCATCCGATCTTCCGGGCGAAGGATCAGAAAGAAGCCCTGCCGAGGGCTGATGAGCCGTTGTTTCCTGATTAACCGGGTAGCGGCTGCCGAAAACGCTTCAGGGCTTGAATCAAGCGCCCGCAACCCATCCTCGCGGCTGAAATAAGCCCGGCCGCGGGAGAGTTGTTCATCCAGGTATCGGTCAAGAGCGCCCATTCCCCGTTTGTACTCAAAAACAGACAAAAATGCAACGTTCTTGCATATGGTTGGGGTGTGCCAGTTGCTTCGCCAAGTCCCTTGCCCTCGGCTGGCAGAAACGCATCGGCGCGTTTGGGATTGGATTCTCGAACAGCCTGCCAAAAATGGACAAAAAATGTTCGGCTGTTGTCGGATCAAGCGCAGGATGAAGCAAAGAAAGCTTCACATTTTCAGCAGCTTGGATAGTTTTTCGAACGCCAGCGGACGTTGGCGGTTTTCCCGGAAAGATATTATGGAGCGGGAAACGAGTCTCGAACTCGCGACCTCAACCTTGGCAAGGTTGCGCTCTACCAACTGAGCTATTCCCGCTCGGGAAAGTCCGCAATTATAGGGGGCTAGGCGGACATGTCAACCGGAAAAACATCCTGCAAGGGAAGAATCAGCGGCGCGCCCGCGCAGTGCGCGCTTCCGCGATGAGGTCGGCAATATTGGTGTTTCCCTTGGAGCGCGCCCATTCTTCGGCGTTTACGCCGCGGTCGTTGCGACGGTTGAGATCAATGGGCGTTTGTAGCAATCGGCGCACGATGTCGATGTGTCCATTGCGGGCGGCAAGCATGAGCGCATCGGATAGATTGGGCGTCAGGGCGTTGACGTCCGCCTTGGCGGCAAGCAGACGTTCGACGGCGGGGAGCTTGCCTTCGAACGCGGCGTAGTGCAGCGCCGTCCAGATGTTTTCGCCAGCGATGGGGTTGGTTTTGGCTCCGTTGGCAAGCAACAGGTCGAGTAGTTCCATGTTGCCCTGCGAGGCCGCAAGCATCAGGGCCGAATCGCCAGCATGGTTGCGGTGATCCAGTCTGGGACGAAAACGCAGCACGGCTGTCGCAGCTTCGGTATAGCCGTCGCGCACGGCAAGGATGAGCAGCGAATTGCCGCTCTCGTCCACGACATTTGGGGAAACTGCGGCGCTTTCAAGGAGTTTGGAAAGCGCGCCGGCATTGCCCCGGCGGGCGGCGGCAAGCGCTTCTTCCTGACTCCCGGCCTGGACGGACGGCGCAATCAGAAAAAACGCAAGGCTAACCAGGGCAACGGTCAATACGTTGCCAGGCAGGCGGCGGATGAGTTTAGACAGGTTGGGCATGGCGGAACAGGCGGAAGAAGTTTTCGGTCGTCGCCTGCTCGATGACGGCAAACGGCACGCCACGCAGGACGGCCAGTTCTTCGGCGACGTGTCTTACCCAGGCCGGTTCGTTGGTCTTGCCACGATACGGCGCAGGCGCAAGGTAGGGGGCATCGGTTTCGATCAGTAGTCTGTCGAGCGGCGCGCGCGCAGCAACAGCCTTGAGCGCGGTGGCGTTCTTGAAGGTAATGATGCCGGAAAAGGAGATGTATAAACCGAGGGCCAATGCGGCCTCGGCGGTTTCAAGCGATTCGCTGAAACAGTGCATGACCCCGCCGCAGACGCCAGCCTCTTCTTCCTGCAGGATGCGCAGGGTATCGGCCGTGGCATCGCGCATGTGCACGATGAGCGGCTTGCCGCAAGCCTTTGCGGCGCGGATATGAGTGCGGAAACGTTCGCGCTGCCATTCGGGCGCGTCCTTGTGCCAGTAGTAGTCGAGCCCGGTCTCGCCGATGGCGACGACCTTGGGATCGTCGGCAAGTTCGCACAAGCGGGTGAGGTCCGGCTCTTCGCAATCGGTGTTGCTGGGGTGCACGCCGACCGAGGCCCAGTATTGCGGATGTCGGCCGACGAGCGCGCGCAGGCGCGGAAAATCCTCGATACGGACTCCTACACAGATCGCCTGTCCGACGCCGTTGGCGGCCATCGTGGCGAGCACTTCGGATTCCCGCGCGGCCAGTTCAGGAAAGTCGGCGTGGCAGTGGGTATCGACGAGCATCAAAGTGTATGGGTCGGTCGGCTGGAGCCGAGGTGTCCGGCGAGGATCTGTTCGATCTTCTGCTTGACGAGCTTGCCGGTTTCATCCGCCGCGAACTGCACGCCGACCCCCTGCGTTTTGTTGCGTTGCGCCCCGGCAGGCGTGATCCATACGACCGCGCCCGCGACGGGATACTTGGCCGGATCGTCCATCAACTGAATCATCAGGAATACTTCGTCACCCAGCGTGTAATGCTTGGTCGTCGGCAGAAAGATGCCGCCATTGCCCAGAAAGGGCATATAGGCAGCATAAAGCGCGGATTTGGAGTTGATGTTCAGCGACAACACGCTCGGCCGCACCGAGCGGGATTGCGGGGTGTTGGAGTGGGTATGGGTATTGCTCACGGCTGGACTCCTTTGAACACACGGACATAGCGCATCAACATGTCTTCCAGGAACAATCTCAAATTGAGCGGATGGGCCGCCACCCGTCGGATATTGATGAATTCATTGTAACAGCCGACGAGCGAAGCCGCGTTCGATCCAGTTGAAAGTACCGCCAAACGTTCGGCATGTGCCGGGAAATATCTCACACGCCCGCCAAGGCGCAACGCGGCCAGGTCACTCACCCAACGCTGCATCCATTCGACCAGCGTGATGAGGCTGAAACCGGCAGCGAGCGCCGTCTTGTCTTTTTTGAGCCAGGCTTCCCACTGTGCGGCGAGCCGCAACGGATCAATCCCGCCTGCGGCCACGTCGCTCGTGAAACGCTCGAACAAGGCTTCACCGCCCTGTGCGGACAGACGGCGCGCGGCCAGCGGCATGCCGCCGCACAACGCCAACAGGCTGGCGGAAACCCCCGCCTCGCGCGCCTGCCAGCGCCGCAGGGCATCCGCATCGGGGCGCGGCGCATGCCACTGTTGGCAACGGCTCCGGATGGTCGGCAGCAAGCGGCGCGGCGCAGATGAGATGAGCAGAAAGACGCATCCGTCCGGCGGCTCTTCGAGCAGTTTGAGAAGCGCGTTGGCGGTAAAGGGGTTCATCGCCTCGGCGGGGTCGACGATCACGACCCGCCGTCCGCCGCGATGCGCGGTGACGCACAGCGCCTCCTGCACCGCGCGCACCTGACCAATGACGATCTGGGTCGATTTCGTTTTGCCTTCACCGCCACCCGGCTCAGCGCCCGCAGTTTCATCCGCGGGCGCTTCCCCGGCTTCCGGGGAGAGCCGATGCAGATCGGGGTGGTTTCCCGATGTGCGCCACTGACAGGGCTGGCACTGGTCGCAAGCCTGCCCGTCGCTTCGTGGCGCATCACACAACAGCCGTGCCGCCAATGCCTCGGCCAGATCGCGCTTGCCAAGGCCGGACGCTCCGGCAACGAGCAGCGCGTGCGGCAAACGTTCGCCGAGCGCCATCCATTGCGCCCACAGCGGCTCGAACCAGGGATGGATCACAGCCATGCCCTCTGATCGAGCGCCGAGGCAATTTCCCGGGCAATGGTCTGCGGTTCCTGCGCGGCGTCGATGACATGGAAACGCCCGGGCTCGCGCCGCGCCCGTTCCAGATAGGCGGCGCGCACGCGCTCGAAAAACCCGCGCCGTTCCCGCTCGAAACGGTCGGGTTCAGCGCCGTTCGCTTCCATGCGCGCCGCCGCCAACGCGGGTGACAGATCGAACAACAGGGTGAGATCGGGCTTGAGACGGGGATGCACCCAGGCTTCGAGCGCGTCGCAACGCGCCGCCTCCAGTCCGCGTCCGCCCACCTGATAAGCGTAGGTCGCGTCGGTGAAACGGTCGCTCACGACCCAGGTTCCCGCAGCAAGCGCCGGTTCGATCACCGCTGCCAGATGTTCGCGGCGCGCGGCGAACATCAGCATTGCTTCGGTATCGACATGCATTTCCATGCCGAGCAACACCTCGCGCAGCTTTTCGCCAAGTTCGGTGCCGCCGGGCTCGCGCGTGCAGAGCACGTCGAGTCCGCGCCCGCGCAATGCTTCGGTCAGCAGAACAATCTGCGTGCTTTTGCCCGCGCCGTCTACGCCCTCGAAAGTAATGAAGCGTCCGGACATTTTTTTCATGGTCGACTGATTCAATTGCCTGGATTGGGTGTTTTCTTGTTGCGTTGATAACGATCCACTGCCCGATTGTGTTCGGCGAGTGTGCGCGAAAACTGGCTGCTGCCATCGCCGCGCGCGACGAAATAGAGCATGTCTCCGCCTTCCGGATGCATCACGGCGCGTAGCGACGCCATCCCCGGCAGGGCGATCGGCGTCGGCGGCAAACCGGTTCGGGTGTAAGTATTCCATGGCGTATCGGCTTCCAGGTCGCGGCTGCGCAGCTTACCAGCATACTTTTCGCCCATTCCGTAGATCACCGTGGGATCGGTTTGCAGTTTCATTCCGACCCGCAGACGATTGATGAACACGTTGGCAATGCGGGTACGCTCGTCGTCGCGGCCGGTCTCCTTCTCTACGATCGAGGCCAGAATCAACGCCTCGTAGGGCGACTTCAATGGAAGATCGCGCGCTCTGCCTTCCCACTCCCTGTTCAGTCGTTCCTGCATCTTGCGATAGGCTTGAACGAACACGGATGAAGCACTGTCACGCTTGTTGAATACGTAGGTGTTGGGAAAGAACAGCCCTTCCAGTTGCTTTTCGCTCGCGCCGATGCGGGCAAGAATTTCAGCTTCGGAGAGATCCTTGGTGTCGGGCTCCAGATCCGGGTGCTTCTCCAGCGCGGCGCGCATCTGTCGGAAAGTCCACCCCTCGACCAGCAACACCTTGCCGCGCGCCACATCCCCCGATTCGAGCTTGATGATCAAATCCCAGGGCGTGATCCCGGCCTTGACCTGGTAGGTGCCCGCCTTGATCTGTTGCGCCCGCCCGGAGAGGCGCGCCAGCAGCGAGAGAAAACGCGGATCGACGGCCACCCCGGAATTCCAGACCACATTGGCAGCCTGCCGCATCGCCATTCCGCGCGGTATGGTGAATTCGGTTGAACCCCGCTTCACTTTCAAGGGTTGTCGGGCGTACCACTGCGCTGTCCACGCCACGAGAGCTGCAGCCAGAACGGCCATCAGCACGAGCCAGAGAAGGATTTTTATGACTCCTCTTTTGTTTTTTTTGGTTTTTTTGCTCTTTTCGGGTTTTTTCATCGGAAGCCGATCACGGAAAAGGTGGAGCGAAAGTGACATTGAAGGGGCACTATAATAACTGCCTCCCAACTTTCCATCATGGCAAATGGCCGACTGGACCAATTATCTTGTCCGCGCGGGCGCATGTTTCGGCGTCGATTCCCCGCCCTTGACCGTCAATTTCGGTGCGCCGCATGCCGATATCGACGCGCTGACTCGCAACGCCGTCGCCGTGCCGCTTCTCCATCTCGGACTGATCCGCGCCACGGGCGAAGAAGCAGACGCTTTCCTGCACAGACTGCTTTCAAACGACGTTGCCGGACTCGCTGAAAATGCCGTGCAGTGGACGAGCTTCAATACCGCGCAGGGCCGCATGCTGGCAAATTTTCTGCTCTGGCGCGACGGCGACGGCCTCGCCCTTGCAACTTCCGCCGATCTCGCGCCCGCCCTGCTCAAAAAGCTGTCGCTCTACATCCTCCGCGCAAAAGTCAAACTTTCCCTCCCCGAACAGGAAAGGGCGCTCATCGGCCTTGTCGGCCCAAGGGTGACCGAGCATCTGTTGCGCGCCACGCTACCCGTGCCGGAAGCTGACATGCAGCAACGGGTTTCCGCTGGTCGACGCACGATACGGATCAATGAAAACCTCTTCATCCTCGACATGCCCGCCCTTGAAGCGCCTGCCGCCTTCGATGCCCTGCTTCAATCCGGCGTCACGGCAGGCGGCACGGCAAGCTGGCAGCTTGCCGCGATTCGCGCCGGACTGCCGCTCGTCACTGCCGCCACGCAGGAAGCTTTTGTTGCCCAGATGCTCAACTTTGAGATCATCAAGGGCGTGAGCTTCACCAAGGGGTGTTATCCGGGCCAGGAGATCATCGCCCGCATGCAGCACCTGGGCAAACCGAAACGGCGCATGTACCGCATCGGCCTGCTCTCCCCGGTGTCCGCGGTCACCGCTGGCACGGCGCTTTACGCTTCAGCCCCGGAATCTGGAGACGCGGCGGGCGCTATCGTCAACTTTGCGCCACTGCCCGAAGGCGGCGAGGCGCTGGCCGTGATTCGGATAGAATCTGTCCGGGCGGGCGATAAGGTTCATATCGGTGCACCAGACGGGCCCTGCGTGGAAGTGCTTGGATTACCTTACGAAGTACCGGAGGCGAGGTGATGTTGCGTTTCGTTGCGGTGTTGGCCGCTGTCGTTTCATGCTGCGGCAGCGTGCATGCTGCTGATCTTTCTACGCAAAGCAAAGCGGAAATAGATTATCTGTTCTCTTATCTGAAAGAATCCGGATGCCAATTCAACAGAAATGAGAAATGGTATAGCGCTGACGAAGCCGTTTCCCACCTCGGCACGAAATATAAATATCTGCTTGAAAAGAACATGCTCTCTTCAGCGGAAGATTTCATTGATAAAGCCGCGACGAGCAGCAGCATGAGCGGCAAACCTTATTGGGTCAAATGCGGCAACGAAGGGCCAGTGCAAAGCAGCGCATGGTTCAAGGCGGGGTTGTCAAAATACCAAAAGGGTAAGCGTTAGCGCGGTTTTCGTTTAATCATGCACAGTCTGTGCAGATACTGTGATTACGTCATCCTGCGCGAAGTCGCAGGATCCACGCAGCGTCTGGATTCTGCGACTTCGCTTCGCTACGCGCAGAATGACATGTATCCACTTGAACCGAAACCGCTCTAAACGCCTGGAAGTTCCCTTTTCAGCAGGGGATTATCTGCTGCCACACAGCCTGCGCACTGCGCCGGGGCTACAACTGGTGTTTGAACATGGGCCGGGCGCGCCATAGGGGCAGCGCGCTTCCCTGAGGCGGTGCGTATTTTCTCGCGCTGTTGCCCCCACCCTGACCCTCCCCCGCAAGCGGGGGAGGGAATCGGTCTCTTTCTCCCGCTCGCGGGGGAAGAGCTTCAACTTACTTCATACGACGGCGGCTCTTCGTGGTCACCCCTACGATGCCGAGACCCGCCAGCAGCATGGCCCAGGTTTCAGGTTCGGGAATGGCGGGGATCGTGGGGTTCGCGGCATTGCTGTTTTTGCCGGCAAACGAGCCAAGGAAAACGGTGCTGTCTCTAGCCGTTGCATACGCTGCGTCGGCAATGGCGATAGTGATGGTATGCACGTCACGCGCAGGATCGAGCAGGGCAGTGATCGAAATTTCCTCCGTTCTGCCTTTGTATCCATAGTCCGTGCCGTCGATCCAGTTTTCGCCAATATTTTTGACACTGACGACCGACCCGTCCGGGAGGAAGGCGTAGTTGACGCCGTCGACCCAAAAGGCGAAAACGTCATTGTTCCGACTCCCCGCCAAGTTGAGGAACTCATCGGAGGCGAAGACGAAACTCATCGCGATGCTATCAATCGAGGGGTCGTTTACCGTGAACTGGAAGGTCAGCACGTTCTGGTCGAAGGTCTGATTGGTAGCGGCGCCAATCAGCCCTGCCAGGCCAGCATTGCCGCCGGTTCCTGAACTTTGACCATTGGGAGCGGCCACTTTGCCAGGAGTATGTGTCTGAAACGCTCCGGTGGACAGAACAATATTGCCATCCGAGGTAATGCCGCCCTGGTTCTGGTAAGCGCCGATGTAGTTGACGCTTCCGGGAACAAGGGTGATGTCGCTGTTGCCAGCGAGAAGCGTGTTAACCATCCATGTCCCATTGCCCTGCAGAGTTGAATCTGCCAGCGAAGGTGCTTTGTAGTTTTGGAGGGTGAAAGCCTGTGCCGAAGAAACAGCCAGCATGGCGACTGATCCAATAATCAGCGATGAGATTATTCGAGACTTCATGAAATATTTCCTTTCATGGTATTGTGGGGTTGGGGTACGCAGTTTTGACACTGCTTTGTGAATCTATTTAAGACTCATCGAACAATAAGCAAAAACTATGCCTGAACTGTAAGTGATTAATTTTTCGAATATTTGTAAGAATTTACAAAATATGAACGTAAAAAAAGTCGACTCAGTAATATCCGCTATATCGGCAAGTTATTTCGGAAAGTACTTAAATAAATCTCGAAATGATTGTGATTTATTTCACAAAAACACATGATGGCGAGGCGTTTTTGCTGAATTACCAAGATTGGGTTATTTTGAGCTTATGGATAACGCTGTAAAAAAAGACGACTCAGTAGTATCCGCATATCAGTAAGTGATTTCGGAAAATACTTAAATAATTCTCAAAATAATTGTGATTTTTTTCACAAAAAAATATGAGTCCGATGTGGTTTTGCTGAATTACCAGGATTTGGCTATTTTGGACTTATGAGTAACGATGTAAAAAAAGACGACTCAGTACTATCCGCAATAAACCTCTGAAAACCCATCCTGTCATTGCAGCGCATGGGCAACCTTCTCACCGCCCATGTGATCGGCCAGGGCCTCGAAATCGAGGTAGTCTCGCGTGGCGTGGCGTGGCGCTGTACGCGAGCCGTTTTCCAAAGAAAAATGGGGACGTCAGTTCAGACGTCCCCATTTACATCTACCGAAAACCTTTCAAATTACATCGACTCGCCCTTCAGCGCACGTACGTGCCAGTCGAGCGCTTCGCCCAGCAGGTGTGGAGTCTGCTGGCCGTTTGCGCCCTTTTCGGCGCGCGCGAGGTAGTCCTTGAGGGCCGGGCGGAACTTGGGGTCGGCACATTTTTCGATCACCAGCTTGGCGCGCTGACGCGGCGCGAGACCGCGCAGATCGGCCAGCCCGTGTTCGGTGACGAGCACCTGCACATCGTGTTCGGTGTGGTCGACGTGCGCGACCATCGGCACGATGCAGGAGAGCGCGCCGTTCTTGGCAAGCGACGGGGTCATGAAGATCGAAAGGTAGGCATTGCGCGTGAAGTCGCCCGAGCCGCCCAGCCCGTTCATCATCCTTGAGCCGAGAACGTGGGTGGAATTGACGTTGCCGTAGATGTCGGCTTCGAGCATGCCGTTCATCGCAATGACGCCGAGTCGGCGGACGATTTCGGGGTGATTGCTGATCTCTTGCGGACGCAGGATGATGCACTTGCGGTAGACGTCGAGATTGGCGTTGAAGTCGGCCAGGGCTGCCTTGGAGAGCGACACGGCAGTGGCCGAGGCGCAGACGAGCTTGCCGGAACGGATCATGTCGAGCATGCCGTCCTGCAAGACTTCGGTGCAGGCGGTCAGGTTCTCGTAGGGGCCGTCGTTCAGCCCCGCCATCACCGCGTTGGCGACGTTGCCCACGCCCGATTGCAGCGGCAACAGATTCGGCGGGATATTTCCCTTTTTGACTTCATACTGGAGGAAATCGAGGATGTGACCCGCAATGAGGCGCGAGTTTTCATCTGGGGCAGAGAACTGGGTGTCGCGGTCGGGACAATTGGTTTCGACCACGGCCACGACCTTGGCCGGATCGACTCTCATGTAAGGATCGCCGATACGGTCACTGGCCTTCGTGATTGGAATGGGCTGGCGATTCGGCGGCAGGGCGACTTTGTAGATGTCGTGCATGCCTTCGAGCTTGGCATTCAGGCCCGTGTTGACTTCGAGGATCACCCGGTCGGCCAGATCCAGCCAGGTGGGATTGTTGCCCACCGAGGTCGATGGAACCAGCCGCCCGTCTTCGAGGATGGCAACGATTTCGATCAGGGCGACGTTGAGTTTGCCGTAATGCCCCCAGGCCGTGTTTTGCGCCACTTCCGAAAGGTGGACGTCCATATACCAGGAGTCGCCGTTGTTGATCCGGGTGCGGCCGTCCGGATCGGACTGGTAGGGCATGCGCATGGCAACGCCGTTAACCTTGAAGAGCGCGCCGTCGAGTTCGGGCGCGGTGGACGCGCCTGCCAGCAGGCTGACGCGGAAAGTTTCACCGCGCGCATTGGCGGCGGCGATCCGTCGGGCGAGCGCCTGCGGAACTTCCTTGGGATGGCCTGAACCGGTGAAACCGCTCACACCGATGTTGTCGCCATTATTGATGAGGGCAGCGGCTTCGTCCGCTGACATGATCTTGCCGCGAAAAGCGGCACTATGGATGCGGGATTCGCTCATTTGTGACCTCGTCCGGTGGGAAAATGCGGAAAGTAATGAGTTTAGGAAGAGTACTTGCCAAGCGTCAACGATAACGGCAATAGGGGCATTGAGTCACCCCCTGTTCAAGCCCCTTCCCCCGCTTGCGGGGGAAGGTTGGGATGGGGGCGAGCGGGGGAGGGAGTCAACCAAAACATCACACAGCGGCGGCTTCGACAGCGGCGGCAATGTCGTGCGCGAGGCTGTCGACCAGCGCCCCGTCGCGGCCTTCGACCATCACCCGGAGCAACGGCTCGGTGCCGGAGGGGCGCAACAACACCCGGCCATTGTCGCCAAGCGTGGCCTCGGCGCGCGCATGCGCAGCGCAAATGCGGGCGTTACCCTGCCAGTCGAAACCCGGATTCATGCGGACGTTGATCAATCGCTGCGGGTAGAAGACGAGATCGGCGCAGGCTTGCGTCAGCGTTTGCCCGCGTTCGCGCAGCGCCGCCAGCACTTGCAGCGCGGAGATGATGCCGTCTCCCGTCGTGTGGCAATCCAGGCAGATGATGTGGCCCGAACTCTCGCCGCCGATGCGCCAGCCTTTTTCGTGCAGCAGTTCGAGCACATAACGGTCGCCCACCTTGGCGCGGGCAAACGGCAGACCGAGTCTGGCAATCGCGTGTTCCAGACCAAGGTTGCTCATCAGCGTGCCGACCACGCCATCGGTCGCTTCAATGTTTCGTTGGCGTCCCCTGCGCGCCGCGGCGATGACGTAGAGCAGCTTGTCGCCATCGAAAATCTCGCCCTGACGGTCAATCATGATAAGGCGGTCGCCATCGCCATCGAGCGTGATGCCGATGTCGGCGGCAGATGCAAGCACGGTGCGGCGCAGGTTTTCAGGATGGGTTGCGCCCGCGCCGTCGTTGATATTGAAACCATCGGGCGCAATCCCGACCGGAATCACTTCCGCGCCCAGTTCGTGGAACACCTTGGGCGCAATGTGGTAGGCCGCGCCGTGGGCGCAATCGAGCGCGATTTTCAGGCCGCGCAGGTCGAACTCGTTCGGAAAGGCGCTTTTGCAGAACTCGATGTAGCGTCCGGCAGCATCGTCGATCCGCCGCGCGCGTCCCAGGCGGGCGGGCTCCACGCAGCCCATGCCGTCCATCAACCGGGCCTCGATTTCGGCTTCCACGGCATCGGGCAGCTTGACCCCGCCTGCGGAAAAGAATTTGATGCCGTTGTCGTAGAACGGGTTGTGTGAAGCGGAAATCACGACCCCGGCCTGCAAGCGCAGGGCGCGGGTCAGGTACGCCACAGCGGGAGTCGGAATCGGCCCGGCGAGCATCACGTCCACTCCGGCGGAGGAAAAACCCGCTTCCAGCGCAGCTTCCAGCATGTAACCGGAAATGCGGGTGTCCTTGCCGATCAGCACTGCCGGGCGCTCGCCGGCAGGCAAGTCGTGGCGCTCCACCAGCGACACCCCGGCGGCGTGCCCGAGACGCATTACGAATTCGGGCGTGATCGGATCAACTCCTACCCGCCCGCGCACGCCGTCCGTGCCGAAATATTTGCGCATTTTCATTCTGTTCATTCCTTGTCTTGATCAACGCTCAAACAGCTTCCACACAGGCCCGCCAGATTTTCAGGGCTTCGACGGTAGCGGCCACATCGTGCGCCCGGACGATGCGCGCGCCACGCTCCACGGCCAGCACGGCGGCAGTCACGCTGGCGATGAGCCGGTTTTCCACTGCCGCGCCGGTAATGGCTCCGAGCATGGATTTACGCGACAACCCCGCCAGCACCGGCAGGCCATCTGCCGCGAAACGGTTGAGATGTTTGAGCATGCTGTAATTGTGCGTCACGTTCTTGCCAAAACCGAAACCGGGGTCGAGCACGATGCGTTCGCGCGCCACGCCTGCCGCCGTGAGCGCGCGTACCCGCGCTTTGAGCGCCTCAGCCACTTCGTCAACCACGTCATCATAGCGCGGCGCGCGCTGCATCGTGCGCGGGTCATTCTGCATGTGCATCACGCAGAGTCCGCAGGCGCTCCCGGCCACGGCCTCCACCGCGCCGGGGGTGGAAAACCCGGCGATGTCGTTGATCATGTCGGCCCCAGCCGCCAGCGCCGCCCGCATCACTGCCGGTTTCGTGGTGTCGACGGAAAGCGGTATTCCAAAGGACCGCAAGGCTTCCACCGCCGTCACGACGCGCGCGATTTCCTGCGCCTCGGGCACGGGTTCGCTACCGGGCCGGGTCGATTCCGCCCCGAGATCGAGCATGTCCGCGCCTTCTTCCAGCGCCCTCGAAGCCCGGCGCAAGATCGCCGCAACATCGCCCTTCAAACCGTCGCCGGAAAAGGAATCATCGGTCAGGTTGATGATCGCCATGACGCGCGGCGCGGAGAGATCGAGTTCAAAGCGGCCGCAAAGGAGTGTGGGCATGGCCGATGTTTTCTTGTTGCAATGGGGACGGCAGGATACCTGAAAGGGCTGGCAGAGATAAACACATGCAGGGCAATCGACTCTACGATCTACGGATGGCGTTTATCTGTTAAGAATTGTTGTAAAATACAAAAAAGATATTCCATGTATGTGAGCCGAACAATGAGCGACACTTTCTACTACGCAAGTAATGATGCGATGTTTAAAAGAATCTTTGGCGACGAGCGGGACATCGGGCCGCTCGTCGCCTTCCTCCAGGCCGCGCTCGATCTGCCTCCTGAAGACTACGCCGAACTGAGTCTGGTCAATCCGATTCTTGCCCGTGACAACCCTGACGACAAACTTGGCATCCTCGATGTCCGGCTCAAAACCGCCAGCGGAAAAAACATCGACATCGAGATCCAGCTCAACAGCGTCACGGAAATCCGGGAAAGAATCATTTACTATTTAGCCAAGATGGTTACAGATCAGATCGGCAGCGGGGACGACTATCAGGACATCACCCGTTCGATCTGCATTCTGATTGCAGATTTCGTGCTGATTCAGGAAAACAGGAGTTACCATAACCGTTACAGGCTCTATGATCCCCGGACAGGCTC